>Ga0307507_10007279_pt1 | contig 16210 bp, 19 predicted proteins | sample 7_EM_MG_FD_207223 | JGI IMG/M metagenome (GOLD analysis project Ga0307507, IMG submission 207223) | Populus trichocarpa ectomycorrhiza microbial communities from riparian zone in the Pacific Northwest, United States - 7_EM | ecosystem: Host-associated > Plants > Roots > Unclassified | place... | reverse complement strand
ATAATAAGAGTACTCGTCCTTTTTATCTAATCCTATAGAAGATTTCACGAACAATAGTCACAATTCCACAATAATACCACATTGAGGTATCCCTACTCGACATGAGTACGGTCTACTCTCAATTTTTGTAACGACCTATCAATGACCCTAAAAATACCCTGCAATTCTATTTACTATAATTCTCAAGGTAACGTAGGCAATAACAAAACATTTGATTATGCACTCATAAAACAACCAAAACATACGTAATCTTCAACAATATGCGAAGATTTCACAACATTGGCTTTGTCTCAGCAAAAACATCTTAATCCCATTGATTTCCATACAATTTGGGAAAAACACTATAACATTGACTTTCACATAATGTGAAGACAACCTCAATACATTGGTTTCTGACAAACTTCAAAAACATTCACAACATTGACTATCTTACATTACGAAAACAACTCAACCACATTAGTTCCCGAAAGACTTCGAAAACAATCATTACATTGGCTTTCATATATTGTGAAAGCAACCTAAACATATTGGTTTATGAAAACTTCGGAAACAATCATAAAATTGGCTTTCATACTTTGTGAAAGCAACTCAATCATATTGGTTTCTAAAAACTTCAGAAATGATCCAAACATGGCTTTCGTACATTGCGAAAGTAACTCAATCACATTCGTTTCTAAAAGCTTTGGAAACGATCCCAACATTAGCTTTCGTATATTGCAAAAATGACTCAATCACATTAGTTTCCAAAAACTTTTGAAATGATCCCCACATTGGCTTTCGCATATTGCGAAAGCAACTCAATCACATTGGTTTTCAAAAAACTTCGGAAATGATCCCAACATTAACTTTTGCATATTATGAAAGCTACTCAAACACATTAGTTTCACATCACCATTTACGATTCATCTATATTCTTTTCATACATAACATTTATGATTTCAACCAAAAGTTTAAATTGACATCATAAGTTGTAAGTGAGACTTTACTTACCTCCTTCTCTAGTTGAGTGAGCTCCACCAATAAAAGATCATGTCCCTTGTGTTCCACCTGAACCATAAGAATACTTTCCATTGGTACATTCTTTAAAATCTACATGCTCATTCTTTATATATAAAAAAAAAACACTTCTTTTAGACTTCATCTTTAGACTCATTATGTTTAACAGTATATAAGAATGCACCAAAACACTGTTTAGTGTTTCTCTCCCCACTAGAGTTATAGAACTCAATTTCAAATAGGATTTATTTCTTAAACAAGCTATGACATGAATACACAACTTTGGTGAAGAGGGTTAAACCACACACTTAAATTCGTCGAAATCCAGTGGCTCGTGAATCTATCCTATAACATACAACCTGACCGTTCTCTAGTGTTTTATCCATATTTAGAGTTATACAACTCCAAATGGAGCAAGGTTTGTTTCTTGAAAAAGCTAACACCACTAACCACATTTTCCGTACGGACATCTACCCTAAATTTTCTCATTGGTTAATCTTAAATTTCAGTTAAGGTTTGATGAAAATTTTGTCCAGTAGTTCCCGGCCTGACCTGTCTTCAAGTTTTTATCTATATCTAGGGTTCAATAACTCCGATTTTGGAAAATCTAGATCCATCGGAAAGCTAACACCCTAATCTAAAACTTTCATGAAGGATAACATCCTAAATCTAGATGCGAACCTCGTGATCACGTGGTCACGTAACCCACACATTAAGACACCAATTCTCGGAAAGCCAAGTAAATCAGGTTTGATAGGAGTGTGACACAAAGATAACTTGTACCTAGGCACCATCACTATTGGAAACAGAAACCCCCACCCAACAAATATTGATTCGCGAACGAGAAGTATAAGGATGACGCCACGAAGCCAGTTGTTCTTCGATGAGTCGTTTTCAGTTCTTTAGAGAACCATGGAAGGGAGATTATCTCACCAACTCACACACACAAAGTGCGGCAAATAAGAAGTTTTATTAATCTGAATTGTCTAACTTACATGTCTAGTTATGCCTTTATTTATACTAACTCAAGACTTAAACAAAACCCTAATGGACCCCCCTTAGGTGGACTTATATGAGGCCCACTTACAATTGACCCAAATAAGTAATAATAACCCAAAGACTAAGAAGAAAATAATAAAAATCTGAAAATTACTATCCTAAATATACTAGAATCAGATTTGTCACCATTAAGAAGTCCCAAATAGACTAGGAAATCTGATCTAAAGGTAGAATTAATTATGAAGTCTTCTTTCCTTGTTGTAGCTAGGATGAATAATGAATCATTGTAAGAAAAGGATTTTGAAACATTTATGAATCCTTGTCACACTTGGAAACTATATTGCAGCCCATTAAAGATCCTTGTAGAGCTAGGAGATTTCCAAAACAAGCTGCCACATCCTTTTAGTAAAAGAATCCTAGCCAAATAGAAAGTCCACAAGTCAAAAGGAAGTAAATAACAAAATTAATACAGCTTCTGTTGACCAGTATTGTGGTGCCTTCCCAAACTCCGATTGACTTCAACATTTAACCCAAGGTAGGCAAATATGTTAGGAGACTCCACGTAAAATGTCAGCCCGATCCAACGGTTGGATTGAGAATTATGATTGTTGCCGTAAAACTGAATGGTTGCACATTTTACATCAAAATCCAAATTTGACCTTGACCGGATCGTATCATACCCTCTCTCTTCAAGATGATTCATCCTTGAATCACCAACAAGTTGAATGGACAATTCCTTATCCTCTTTTTGAAGCCTTTGGAGTTCTTTTTTGCCAACAATCGTCGCCAACAACTTCGGATGAAAGTAGCAGCCGTTTTATTTTGTATATCATCATTGCAACATTTTGTCTCCTCTTTTTCTGAAGCTTGGTGGGCATTGACTGCTGCCGTTTACACATCAAGTTCTTGCTTCATCTCCCCTAGAATACGGGATAGACTCTTGGATTCTAATTTTAGAACACTAATCTCTTTATTTCTCTCCCTTTGATACCACCTCTCCTTTTGAATCCTCCTTTTCTTATGCCATAACCCCTCATCATAATACATGAAATCCCTTCAGTTTCTAGGGTGCTGAAAACCTTTCCGATGGCCTATGGTCTCATTCTTAAAACCACCATCACCAATATTATCAACGTCCTCCTCAAAATCCTCATAATCAGCCCACCTTGGCCTTTCGGCCCCACTGTCGATGTTTGATTTTGGTTCAGCCCCAACCTTTCTCACGTCTTGGGTACATGTTCCAGCCACGTTACCATGTTTTCCCACCTTCTCAAGTCTGTCACACACGTTCTCCATCATGAAATTCATTCTTTCCATCATCATCGTCATGGCTTGCATTTGGAATTTAAGTTCTACATTGGGAGGGGGTGGTGTGTTGTTTTTATTTGACATGATAGTACCTGTAAAAATTGGTTAGTGGTAAAAAATAATCCGCACATCGCTCGTGTTTTACTCAAACACTCTTAATATCTTCACACGCTCACACCTGTCGTCTCACCTTCTTACGGTTCTTGCGGAACTCAAACCAACACCAAATATATCAAACTTAGCAGCACAATCCAAATATGTATATTTGACTTAAGAAGCAATAAAAACAAGAAAAAAATAAAAAAAAATAAAACTATGATGATAGTCTCGTGAGTAGCAAGCGAATCTATCCGAAATATGAACGAAACTAAAGACTCGAATAAAAACAGAAATGAAATATGCAAAATGATGAACAACACCCAAATATGTTTGATATGTTGAAAATACACTGCAAGAAATGAAAACAACAGAAAGAAAGCGAATTTTAAAAGTTGACGCAAAACATACTCGTTTACGACGAGTTAAGTCCGAATCTCGAACCTAAAGTAAATGATGTCCAATTGTACTAAAATTTCAGATATAGTGTGATATCAACCCAGATAGATAGAATATAAAGTTTGAGCAGTTTACAATAAGGTTTGATATACTGATGCAAAAACGTTATGAATCAGACCTGATTAGACCCGAAATTGAAAACCAAAGCAAACGATATCCAATTGACCCCAAACTTAGTATGTGGTTCGATTAGGACCCCAGTAATCAGAGTCTCAAATTTGAGCTAATTGCTAGTTGATTTGATCCAATTTTCCCTTGTTTTTTTTTTCTGTGGTAGAAACCAATAAACATCTTTTTGAAAGATTTTTTTACTTTTTTTTATGCTACTGATATATTTTGGACAGTAATAGAACGAAATAATTTTTTTTATATATTTTTTATATGCTGCAAAATCAAGAAGAAGAAATTGGACACTAAGGAATTGTTTTGCGGAAACAACAAGAATGAAAATTTCAGAAGGATATAACCTGATTAATGAAGCCAAGCTCTGGTACCAAATGATGCGAACCTCGTGATCACGTGGTCACGCAACCCACACGCAAAGACACCAATTCATGGAAAGCGAAGTAAATCTGGTATGATAGGAGTGTGACACAAAGATAATTTGTACCTAGGCACCAGCACTATTGGAAATGGAAACCCCCACCCAACGAATATTGGCACAAACGAGAAGTATAAGGATGATGCCACGAAGCCAGTTGTTATTCGATAAGTCATTTTCAGTTCTTTAGAGAACCATGGAAGGGAGATTATCTCACCAACTCACACACACAAAGTGCGGCAAACAAGAAGTTTTATTAATCTGAATTGTCTAACTTACATGTCTGGTTATGCCTTTATTTATACTAACTCAAGACTTAAAACAAACCCTAATGGACCCCCCTTAGGTACAATTATATGAGGCCCACTTACAATTGACTCAAATAAGTAATAATAACCCAAAAACTAAGAAAATAATAAAAATCAGAAAATTACCATCCTAAATATGCTAGAATCAGATTTGTCACCATTAAGAAGTCCCAAATAGACTAGGAAATCTGATCTAAAGGTAGAATTAATTATGAAGTCTTCTTTCCTTATTGTAGCTAGGATGAATAAGGAATCATTGTAAGAAAAAGATTTTGAAACATTTATGAATCCTTGCCCCACTTGAAAACTATATTGCAGCCCATTAAAGATCCTTGTAGAGCTAGGAGATTTCCAAAACAAGCTACCACATCCTTTTAATAAAAGAATCCTAGCCAAATAGGAAGTCCATAAGTCAAAAGGAAGTAAATAACAAAATTCATAAAGCCTCTGTTGATCAGTATTGTGGTGCCTTCGCGAACTTCGATTGACTTGAAATTTTAACCCAAGGTAGGCAAATATGTTAGGAGAATCCACGTAAAATTTCAGCCCGATCCAACTGTCTGATTGAGTATTATGACTGTTGTCGTAAAACTTGATGGTTGCATATTTTACATTAAAATCCGAATTTAACCTTGCCTGGATCGTATCAAATTATGTCTTTAACTAATCTAATTTCTAGTCACAATTTAGCTAGTAACGCTGTCCAGATTTCTGGTTTGTAGGTCTAACACACAACCAATCATTTTCATGCAGTTTTTTCACTCTTTTTATCACCATTATATACAGAACATGTCATTTCTACATTAATAATCATTTATGAGATTTTAAACACATAATTAAACTTCACAAGAGCATGCACCATATGAATTTGTTTATATGTTTAGGTTTCAACATATAATAGTTTCTTGTAAGATCATAAACACTAGTTATTTTAACATGCACACACAAATCAACATTAAAAAGGTTTTCCCCCCTTCATTTTTCATGTTTTCTCGAAGGCTTCAAGGCCTTAGTACTCATATTTTTCTTTAATTTTTTTAAAACACCATAAAGTCTTCTTCACTTCCCTTTTACACTCTATCCTTAATTTCCATTCACCCAAAAAAATCCTTTAAGAACCCTAATTTAAGAACTAGTATTTTCTTATAAAACTTATCCAAAGGTGTTGGAAATTGATCTAGAAAGGTGTTAGGTTTGTTCCTAGCTGTGTTTTTGCTTCTCAAAGCTCCTTCTTCCTCAAACCTTTTGGTCTCTCTTCATCTTCGTTCTACTGCCTCCAACTTTCTCTATTTTTCTCCCTCCAATTTGTTTTGTTTTTTGTGTTTCATCTTCACTCCAACCCCCTGATGCGAACCTCGTGATCATATGGTCACATAACCCACACGCAAAAACACCAGGAAAGCCAAGTAAATCAGGTTTGATAGGAGTGTAACACAAAGATAACTTGTACCTAAGCACCAGCACTATTGGAAACGGAAACCCCCACCCAATGAATATTAATTCACGAACGAGAAGTATAAGGATGACGCCGCGAAGACAGTTGTTTTTTGATAAGTTGTTTAAGTTCTTTAGAGAACTAAATAAGGGAGAATATCTCACCACTCACACACAAGTTGTGGCACAAGATGTTTATTAATCTGAAAATTCCATAGCCTCCACATTTCTAGTTATGGCTTTATTTATACTAATTCTAGACTGAGATAAACCCTAATGGACCCCTTTATATGGACTTATATTATTCTCACCTTATTAGTGGTAATTTGAACAAGTTTCAGCTCCTGTAGCTTCCTTTCATCCCAACACACGGGAGTATGACATTTTCTCCCATACAGAGCCTCATATCGTGCCATACCTATAGTGGCTTGGTAATTGTTATTATAAGTAAACTTCACTAAGGGCAAATGGTCTTCCTGATGCCCCTTAAATTCTAGAATGCATGCCCTCAATAGGTCTTTTAGTATCTGAATGGTTCTTTCTGATTGGCCATCTGTTTGTGGATGGTAAGCCGTGCTCAATTTAATCTTGTGCCTAAGGTATTTTGGAGGCTGAGCCATAGTCTAGATGTAAATCAGGGGTCTCTATCCGATACTATGGAAATTGGAATACCATGCAATCTAACCACCTCATTTATATATATTGTGGTTAGCTTATCCACCGAATTTGTCGTTTTCATGAGTAAAAATAGGGCATACTTTGTTAGTCTATCTATAAGCACCCACATTAGGTCATTCCCCTTTTTACTCTTTGGTAGTCCCGTCACAAAATCCATCGTGATGTTTTTCCATTTCCATTCTAGAATTGAAAGGGATTGTAACCCATCTACTGACTTTTGATGTTTGATCTTTACTTGTTGACATACTGCACTTTTAGCCTTATACTTCGCTATTTCTCTTTTCATTTTAGGCCACCAATAAAAACTCTTAAAATCCATATACATCTTTGTACTACTAGGATGTATTGCAAGTTTTGATTTGTAGGCCTCTTTAAGTACTTCTTCTTTAAGATCCCTATCATCGAGCAAATATCCCATCCTTAATATCCGATTTCCCGTCACCCTAAATGGGGAATCCCTACTCCTCTCCATCCCATCCCTCTCTCTGAGTGCATTCATATCTCTTCCTTGTGCCTTCTGGATCTTATCCTACAAAACTAGTTGAGCCATTAAGTTAGCCTTTAATATCCAATTAAGCTTGCCAACTTCCCAACTTCCCAACTCTAAAAGTTCCCTACGATCTCGCACTATTAACCAATTAGTCAATTCCTTGCCTTTTCATCTCAAAGCATCAGCTACAATTTTTGCTTTTCCTAGGTGATAATCAATTATGCAATCGTAATCCTTGTGATACGAATCTCGTGATCACATGGTCACGCAACCCACACGCAAAGACACCAATTCCCGGAAAGCCAAGTAAATCAAGTTTGATAGGAGTGTGACACAAAGATAACTTGTACCTAGACACCAGCACTATTGGAAACGAAAAACCCCCACCCAACGAATATTGATTCGCGAATGAGAAGTATAAGGATGATGCCACGAAGACAATTATTCTTCGATAAGTCGTTTTTCAGTTCTTTAGAGAACCATGGAAGGGAGATTATCTCACCAACACACACACACAGACACAAAGTGCGGCAAATAAGAAGTTTTATTAATCTGAGTTGTCTAACCTTACATGTGTGGTTATGCCTTTATTTATACTGACTCTAGACTTAAAGAAACCCTAATGGACCCCCCTTAGGTGGACTTATATGAGGTTCACTTACAATTGACCCAAATAAGTAATAATAACCCAAAGACTAAGAAGAAAATTAAAAAAAACAATAAAAATCCGAAAATTACTATCCTAAATATGTTAGAATCATATTTGTCACTATTAAAAAGTCACAAATAGACTAGGAAATCTGATTTGAAGCTAGAATTAATTTTGAAGTCTTCTTTCCTTGTTGCAATTAGGATGAATAAGGAATCCTTGTAAGAAAAGGATTCTGAAACATTTATGAATCTTTGTCGCACTTGGAAACTATGTTGCAGCCCATTAAAGATCGTTGTAGAGCTAGGAGATTCCCAAAACAAGGTGCCACATCCTTTTAGGAAAAGAATAACAAAATTCGTATAGCCAGTCAAATAGGAAGTCCACAAGTCAAAAGGAAGTAAATAACAAAATTCGTATAGCCTTTATTGACCAGTATTGCGGTGCCTTCCCGAAATTCGATTGACCTAAAAGTTTATCCCAATGTAGGAAAACATGTCAGGAGTCTCCACGTAAAACTTCAGCCAGATCCAACTGTCGGATTGAGCATTATGTCTGTTTCCGTAAAACTGGACAATTGTGCATTCTACGTCAGAATCCGAATCTGATTGTTTTTTTGTTGCCCGGATCGTATCACTAATGCAGTTGATATTCCTTTAGTGGATACCTATTCAAAGGTGTTCCAAAAGGTGCATCAGTATTTAAAGGAGAATAACTTTAAGTACAAGGTAGTTCTAGACAAGCATCGGAAGCATCAAGTATTTGAGGTGGGTAATTAGGTGATGATTTATCTACGTTAGGAGAGGCTGCCAGTGAGAGTTCATGGCAAGCTAAGGCAGAAATGTTATGGACCTTTCAAAGTTCTGAAAAGGATCAATGCCAATGCATATGTGATAGACCTACCTGATGATATGAACATATCAAAGACCTTTAATGTACAAATATCTCTACCTATCATCCCGAAGGGCAACCTTTATGATCACTCGAGGACGAGTTTTTTTCAAGTGGCGGAGAATGATAGGGTTCAGCATCCAACTTGATGCGATCCTTTTGAACACACGGTCAAGCATACCACACGCAAAGACACCAATTCTCGGAAAAGCCAAGTAAATCAGGTTTGATAGGAGTGTGACACAAAGATAACTTGTACCTAGGCACCAACACTATTGGAAACAGAAACCCCCACCCAACAAATATTGATTCGCGAATGAGGAGTATAAGGATGACGCCATGAAGTCAGTTGTTCTTTGATAAGTTGTTTTTCAGTTCTTTAGAGACTCAAGGAAGGGAGATTATCCCACCAACACATAACAAGTGCGGCAAAAGAAGTTTATTGATCTGAAATTTGTGTAACCTTACATGTCTAGTTATGTCCTTATTTATACTGACTCCAAACTGAAATAAACCCTAATGGACTCCTTATATGGACTTATATGAGGCTCACTTACAATTAAACCCAAATATAACCCAAAACATAAAGAAATAAAAATAACATAAAGTCTGGTATTGTTTTGCCGCATATAACTTGAGAAAATAAAAGCTAATTAATCTGATTTGGTTTTCTTGCTGCCACCCCTTTCTTTTCCTTGATTAGTTTGGATTTCCTTGTATAATTTGGACAAATAACAAAGCAAATTTCCTTTTTTCTCCTGATTTAATTACTTTCCTTCCTAGGTTAGGAAAAGCACTAAATAATCCTCTCCTCTTTAAGAATAAGTTGTGGTCGACTTCTTTACTTAATTAGGAGAATAAATTGTTGACTTTCTATCCTTGTAACAATAGGAAAAACAAGCTTAACAAGGTTGTTATGGGGTCGGACCATCAACCCCAATACAAGAAATATGAAGTTTCAATTGATTCTAAGGAGGTTTTCTTATGGTTCACTAAGAGTAGTGTTTCTACGGTAAAATTGAACCTTGAATTAAAATCTCAAGTAAAGATATCAAAATAAGCCAAAATTTGATATATGATGCGATCTCACCTCCAATAGACAGAATATGAAGTTTCAATTGATTCTGAGGCGGGTTGCTTATGGTGCACTAAGAATTGTGTTTTTGCGACAAAATTGAATCATCCCTCTAATTTCATCTAATCTCTCTCTCTCTCTTTATATATATGCTATTGATAAGACTAGAGAAATTAACAAGATGAAATATAATCCTTTTTGTTTTTGCTTAGATGACGCGAACACAAAGAACGAGAAGATGAACGACGCAAACACTGAAAAACTTAGAGGAACACTAAAAAAAATGAAAATAACAAAAGGATATGACCTTATTTTCGAGCCTAGCTCGGATACCAACTGATGCAAACCTTGTGATCACGTGGTCATGCAACCCACAATCAAGATTGAGATCTGATCCCGGAAAGCCGAAATAGGTCTGATAGGAGTGTGACACAATGAGAACATGCCCCAAGGCACCAACACTATTGAAATGAGTAGAATGACGCCACGACATCGTTAATCTTTGATAAATCAGATTCAATACGTTAAAGAACTGAATAATGCAAGTAATATTCATCAATGGGTGCCGAAATTTAGGTTACATATGTCTTAAAAATTAACCCTAATAGATCTACCCTTGTTGGCTAAACTGACCCAAAAACCCTAAACTGAAAAGCCAATAACCTGATCTAAACAAGTCTTGGATCATAGCTCAAAACAAAGTTTTAATTAATCCCAAACATGAAAGAAAATAATAAAAATAACTAATAATTATTAAATACAACTAGCCTTTCTTCCTTTGTGTAACTAGGATGAATAAGGAAACCATATAAAAAAAGAATTCTGAAATATTAATGAATCCTTGCCACACTTGGAGATTATATTGCAGCTCATTAAATATCTTTGTGGAACTAGAAAATTCCCAAAAGAAACTCTCACATCCTTGTAGGAAAAGGATCCTTGCCAAATAGAAAGTCCACAAGTCAAAAGGAAATTAATAACAAAATTCGTATAGCATGTTCTGACCTATATCGCAAGTCCTTCCCAAACTCTGATTCACCTGAAACTTTACCCAACATAGACCAATATGTCCGAGATCTTCAGGTCAAGTTTCAGCTCGATCCAACGATTGGATTTGGAGTTATGTTTAATTGTGTAAAACTAGACAATATAAAATTTTGCAACAAAATCCGAATCTGACTTTGCTTGGATCGTATCACTCTTTGCATTTTTTTTATATCAGAACCTAAAACAAAAGCTAATGACAGTAAAGAAAGTAAGAAGACACTGAGGACTGAAAACTGACCTAAAATTACACGGACTTTTAATTGACGAACGTAACAAACCCCTTTTAGAGTTTTGACCCAAACTTGGACCTTAAACCAAACGACTTCCAAATGGTCTGAAATTTGATAATTAAAGCGAATTCACCCAAAAAACCAAAATATCAAGTGATTTAATTCCGAATTGATTTGATATATGGACATGAAACTGACGCGAATCAACCCCTTTAAAACCTGAATTTGAAACCTAAACCAAACGATGTCCAAATGAGTTGAAAAGTGATATATTGTGCGATTTCACCCTAATTAACAAGAATATCAATCATGACACAATTACAATATGGTTTGATAAGTAGACGCAAAACAAAGCGAAACAAACCCCTTTGTCTTAAATAATGTTTTTTGAAAATTGCTTTTGACTCTAAAAAGAAATTCTGGACAGAAAATATAAACCCCCAGATAAAATAATCTCATCTTGATCTATAGTAAAATAAAATAAAATACAAAGGATGTGGAGAAATGATTAAATTGAATGGGGGATTAAAAGAGAAGTTATTTAATGAGAGGGATGAAATTGAAAACAATGATAAAGTAAAATAAATTTTTACCATGTTTTTCCCTTTTTTTTTATGATTGATGTGTTGGTTTCGGAACTGGGGATGTTACATTTGGTATCAGAGCTAGATTAGGGTTCAGGATATTGAAATGAAAACCTTATGATTGTTGAATTATTTCAGGATGGTACATACAAGAAAAGGTGTGGCTATTGATCCCTTTTTAGTGAGGGGAAGAGATCAGGATACGGGATTTGCTGATAGGCAGCGGGAGGATCCTTTAGAGGACACCGCTTCGCATGTGCCGCCAGCATCTCATCAATAAAGTGTTAAGGAGTCATCTAGACTCCAGGCTGGGGTTGGTTCTATTCAAGTTGGGGATTTACCACCTAAGAGAGTTGGACCGTAAGAACAGAGAGCAGCATCGGCAGTAACCCCTACTCCTGTTATGGACCCCTACATAAGGCAGTAGGAAAATTAGGAAAGAGTTCTAGTAGAGTTGGGAAAGGGTTTATCATTAGTACTCCTTTAGGGAAACATGTAGACATTGATATTAAATATATGGGTATTAAACTTGAAATCATAGGGTGTGAGACGCGTGTAGATTTGATTCCCTTGGGGATATATGATTTTGATATTGTATTGGGAATGGATTGGTTGAGTAAGTATAGGGCCCAAATTGACTGCTTTGCAAAAACAATAACTTTTTCTAGATCTATGGGTGAGAGAGTAGTTTTTCGAGGAGAAAGAAATGTCATACCAAATTATCTTATTTCCGCTATGATGGCATAAAAATGATGAGGAATGGATGTGAGATTTACCTTGCCTTAGTTGTGGATGTCCATGGAAGAAAAAATGAGTTGGCCAACACCCCCGTAGTAAGAAAGTTCTTGGATGTGTTTCCGGAGGAACTACCAGGATTACCCCTGGAGAGAGAAGTAAAAGTTTTAATAGATTCACTACCAAGTACATCCCTTATAGCCCAAGCGCCAAATAGAATGGCACCGACGGAGCTGGCTGAGCTGAAAATATAGTTGCGGGAATTGTCCAAGTAATTCACCTTGGGGAGCCCCTGTGTTATTTGTAAAACATAAGGATGGAACTCTCCGACTCTGTATTGATTATAGACAATTGAATAAGGTGACAGTAAAAAATAAATATCCACTTCCACGAATAGATGATTTATTTGATCAACTTAAGGGAGCTAGAGTATTTTCAAAGATAGATTTGAGATCGGGGTATTACCAATTAAGAATTAAAGAACATGATGTAGCAAAGACCGCTTTTAGAACCTGTTATGGGCATTATGAGTTTTTGGTGATGCCTTTTGGGGTGGACAAATGCTCTTGTGATATTTATGGATTTGATGAATCGAGTATTTCGACCTTGCTTGGATAAGTCTGTGGTGATTTTTATAGATGACATACTAGTGTATTCCAATACATATTTGGAACATGAACAACATTTGAGGGAGGTTTTGCAAACTTTGAGAGAACATTGGTTGTATGCCAAGTTGAGGAAATGTGAATTTTGGTTAAAGGAGGTGACTTTCTTAAGGCATGTTATATCAGCTAAAGGGATATTTGTTGATCCAATAAAAGTGGAGGCAATGTTAAAATGGGAGAGACCCACTAATGTGACTGAAATTATAGTTTCCTTGGGTTGGCTGGTTATTATAGAAGATTTATTTAGGGATTTTCTATTATAGCATCCCCAATGACCCGATTGACTCAGAAGGAAACAAAGTGGGAATGGACACCCGAATGTGAAAAGAGTTTTCAAGAACTAAAGAAGAGGCTTACCATTGCACCAGTGTTAGCTTTACCCTCAGGAACGAAAGGTTTTGTGGTATATAGTAACGCATCCAAAAAGGGTTTGGGGTGCATATTGATGCAACATGAGAGGGTGATTGCTTATGCTTCTAAACAGTTGAAGCCCCAAGCAGTCAACTATCCAGTTCATGATTTAGAATTGGTCGCTGTAATATTTGCCTTACGAGTGTGGAGACACTACTTGTATGGGTCTTGGGTTCAAATTTTTACTGATCATAAAAGTTTAAAATACTTAGTGACTCAAAAAGAGTTAAATATGCGGTAAAGATGATGGGTTGAATTGATTAAAGATTATGATTGTGTGATAGATTATCACCCGGGAAAAGCAAATGTTGTGGTGGATGCTCTTAGTCGTAAAAATAGGATATCATCTTTGGAATCAGATGATTGTGATGAAAAATAATTGTTAGAGTTAAGGAAAATTAATGCCAAGGTGGAGATTGGACCCGATGGTTATTTGTTATCTCAATTGAAAGTGAGATCGGTATTTCGAGAAAAAATATTAGGGGCTTAGCAAAATGATATCGAAGTTAGTAAGATAAAAGATAAGATTGAATTCGGGGTTGAAACTCCTTTTCAAATCTTAGATGATGGAATGGTGGTAATGGCAAAAAGAATGTATATACCGGAAGACATGGTTTTGAAAGATGAATTGTTGAAAGAGGTGCATGAGACCAAACTTAATATGCATCTTAGAAGTACTAAGATGTATAAAGATTTAAAAGAGTTGTATTGGTGGCCAAATATGAAAAAACAGATAGCTAAATACGTAACTAGTTGTGCAATCTACCAACAAGTAAAGACAGAACATCAAAAGTCGGCAGGGCTTTGTAGTCGTTGATGATACCCTAGTGGAAATGAGAGGACATCACTATGGACTTTGTATGTGGTTTACCTAAAGGAAGAAGGGCAATGATGCGATATGGGTGATAATAGACAGATTGACCAAGTCTGCTCTTTTTTTACCGATGAAAATGATCGACTCAGTTGATAAAGTGGTCCAATTGTATATAAATGAAGTGGTAAGGTTGTATGGAGTACCTGTGTCGATAGTTTTAGACCGGGATACTCGGTTTACTTCTCGATCGTGGCCAAGCATACAACGTGCTTTGGGAACAAGTTTGAATATGAGCACAACTTTTCATCCTCAGACTAATGGGCAAACTAAGAGAACAATTCAAATCCTAGAAGATTTATTAAGAGCTTGCGTATTGGAGTTTGGTGGTAATTAGGAGGATCATCTACCCTTAATGGAGTTCATTTATAATAATAGGTATCAAGCCACTATAAGAATGGCCCCGTATGAAGCTTTGTATGGGAGGAGTGTCAGACTCATGTATGTTGGGAAGAAGTAGGTGACCGGAGTTTAATTGGAGCTGAAATTGTTCAGATGACTACGGAAAAGGTTAAGGTTATAAAGGATCGTATGAAAGCAGCCTATGACAAGTAGAAAAGTTATGCTAACAAGCAAAGGAGACCTCTTGAATTTAATGTAGGAGACAGAGTGTACTTGAAAATCGCTCCATGGAAGCACATGTTAAGATTTGGTATGAAGGGAAAGTTAGCACCAAGATACATCTATAAAGTGGTAAAGAGAATTGGACTTGTGGTGTTGCCCCCGCATTTGACCAAGATCCACGATGTGTTTCATGTTTATATGTTACGTAAAGCAGAGATAGACCCGGCTCAAGTGCTACCACAAGTTCCTATAAAGATCGAAGAAGATTTGACTATAGATGTGAAACCTGTTAAGATTTTGGATCGGAGTGGAAAGGAGCTTCGAAATAAGAAAATTCCTTTAGTCAAGGTGTTATGGAGGAGCTCTCTAATTGATGTGCCGTGAATGATTCGAAAATCAGCAACAATGAATCTGACGAAAATGGATGAAGGATGGGTCTGGTTGTGTTGTCTTTCTTTTGGTGTTTAGGTTGGATTATAGTTATTTTAAGGTAAATAAGATGGAGGATAGACTAGAATGATACTTTGATAAGTCGATTTGGACGCCACAAAGATCAATCTAGGATTTCGACGCCACACTGTTTGTGATTGAAGAGTGATAAGTCAGGGAGGGTTCTTCACAAAATCAATTTGGAAGAACAACTCTTAATTCTGTGAATTAAGTTTCAAATCTTGGCCAAAAGTGTTTTATTATATATTCTGATACTATATTTATAATTGGAACATCCCTCCAAAATTAGGAAAATTCAACATGACAGAAGTCAAGCCTAAAAATTAGACTTTGACAAAGTATCTAGACAAGTTTAACTAGCACACATTTTTTGACTTTAATTGAAACATAAACAGACCAAATTTAAAATGGCTATAACTTCTTGCACAAAAGTTCAATGCAATCATGGTTGGACAATCTAGAAAGATCATGTTCTAAACTTGAAATCCACCTAGATTAGTCTTGTTTTCACATGCAATGGATGACTTCAAATTCATTTACTGTTCTGACCGTAAACAGCATCAATTCCTAACTTATTTGCATTATCAACATAAATTCAAGTAGCCCAGCATCAAAAGAACCATTAAGGGCTTTTCCCATCTCTAAGTTCTAATTGTAGGCAAATAAGCACCCTTGAACCAATTTCAAACTGATTGCTAATTTTTAACTCCGACGCAGCTTCAATCATTC
>Ga0307507_10007278_pt1 | contig 16214 bp, 11 predicted proteins | sample 7_EM_MG_FD_207223 | JGI IMG/M metagenome (GOLD analysis project Ga0307507, IMG submission 207223) | Populus trichocarpa ectomycorrhiza microbial communities from riparian zone in the Pacific Northwest, United States - 7_EM | ecosystem: Host-associated > Plants > Roots > Unclassified | place... | reverse complement strand
GCAAAGCGGGTTGTGCGTTTGAGTAGAATGTAGGGGGGGGGTTGTAGAGGGCGAGGAGCTTGACCCAAATCTCATGCCCCGAGGGTGCCCTTATATAGGCGTTCCTCCCTCAACCCTAACCCTGCATGACTCATACCCTCGCGTCACGCGACTCATGACTCATAGTGAGTAATTGTGTGAAGTCCATCAGCTGACTCGTCCGAGTCAGCTGCGCCATATCTCGCAACCAATCAAAACCCATATAATAAGTCATGTGCCCTAACGGGGTCATATGCGTGAAACCCATGACTCGTAATTATGAGTCATATGCAGGATACATAAACCACATGACCACAATCGTGAGTCATGTCACCAAACAACCAATAACAATCAACCAATAACATGCTATTGCGTTGTCATATAAAAAGCAATGAGTCAACTGATCTCATAGTGTAAAAATAACAAACCAATTACTAATAATCATTAGTCATGTGAGAGTCTGCCTTGCTTGTTCACCATTTGTGACACTCTGTCTGGACTTGGGTTTCTTGAAGACAGTGGACTTGGGGATGCTGGTGGTGCTGGTCCTGGTTGATCAGGGCGGTCTGAGTCTGAATCTTGGTCCGGGTCTGGCTTTGGTGCTCCTTCCTGATCCAGTTGTTCCTTGTCAGGTGTTCCTTCGATGTCTTGGTGTTCTGAGGTTTCGCTTTCTTCTAAGTGTTGGGGATTTTGTGGATTCTGTCCTCGGTTGTCGTCTTCGCTACTTGATTCGTATTCTGAGGAGTATTCACCTTGGTCTTGGGCTGGAGGTGACATTGGCTCTTGTGGTGGGGCTGCCTTCTTTGCTGGAGCAGTAGGCTTTGGCTTTGATGAGGATCCTAATAGCGCTTCAGGAGCTTTGGCGAAGCGTCCTTGTTCGTCTCTTAGAAGCGAAATGGTTACAATCTGTGCTTAGCAGGTCTCGCCAGGAGTCTACTCGAGCCCTTTCAAGAAACAAGGAGGGGTACCGGTACTGCAGGGTTAAGGGAGGCGAAGGGTAATTAGTCCTCTGCCGATGATCAAAGGTTGTACTTAAGTCTTGGTCAAAAAATGTAACCTGCTCCTGAGTATCGCGAGATTTCCAGAGGGACATCCTTCGATACTGTAAGGATAGAGAGGAAAAGCGTAGATGGAAATCTCCACAAGAGATATAACAAAGGTTAGGAACTAGGAGAGTGACCGTTCAACTTAGTATATTAAAGTAAGGGTTCCTGTGAGGCTTGAGAGTTCGAATCCTTAGGGAATCTTGAGCTCTTTAAATACAAATAAATCATAACCAATATCCTGTCCAATCGTGAATTCTAAGCTATGCTAAGGTAGAAGCGAAAACAACTAAGTCCTAAAACAAAGATATAGATGCGACAGCATATAACTAACAAAACGAGTAATGGAATCAAACAAATAAGGGATCGCTACTAAGGTACTAAACCAGTACTACATAGTAGGCAGCATAGCGTTTCCCAATTAGGTACAAGGAGCGAAAGGTAGTAATAAGCGAACTATGGAAGATACTACCTAGTAGGAAACTGTAGCAATAGGAAAGATACAAAGTAATTAATGATTTGTTACTGGGGAAATCCTAATAGCCAATATCCAATGTCATATTAAGGAATAATAGGGATAATAGGAGATTCTGTTACAATTAGAAAATCATGGCTCATCTTCCTTTGTGGGACTGGAGGGAAAGGAGTGATAGCAAAGCACTATCAGGAATAGGCTCTGGCGCGAGTGGTTTCGCCAGCTTTCCTTGGTCTTTATGACTATACTACTTCTGCAGATTCTTAGTATATTGAGGATCAAGCACCAATTCATGGAACTCGGCGGGCGTTGGTTGAGCTGCCAGTGAAGTCAGATTTGAGTATACACTTACACCCCCGCCCAGCTGCCTCCCCTGACCTCAATCCAATCGAAGATGTCTGGCGCATCATGAAGCAAAGGATTATAGCCTGCGATCGCGTCCCCGGAACCCTTCATGAAATCCGTGAGGCTGTTCAGGAAGAATAGGATGAGCTTGCACCAGAGCACTGGAATCAGTTTATAGATAGTATGCCTGATTGCCTCAAGCAGGTCAAGAAGTGAAATGGCATGCAATCGGAGTTTTCATTTTTTCTTTAGCTTTTTCATTCTTCTTTCTTATATTAATTCAATCTTTATATCATTCTATTTCTTTGTGGTGGAGATATGGTATGTGAAAGTGTCGTTGGTATTAGTTGGAAAGTTTTTCTTCACCGTTGCTGCTCATCTTTTTTGACCAAAGCCTCGTACATACTGTTTTGAAATGAAGGTTTGTGAAATACTGGTCTAACTAATATTTCAGAAACCTTCGTTTTGACATCATCATCACATCTTGATTCTTGAGCCTTTGTGGCAACCAGACATGCTACTCAAAATCAAAATAGGGTTTTGGGGCAAACCTTCATAATCGAGGTCAAAACGAAGGTTTGAGGTGGCAACCAGACTCGGACGCGCCCTTAGACATTTTCTCTCCACCCCAATTTCTTATTTGTGCCGAAGTCTTAATCGCACTCATGTTGCCAAGTGCTACGTTAGTCACGTGATCTTCAACACGTGATCTTCAACCCGAAGATTCCTCCACACTGGAAGCGAGTAGAATGTTGAAAGGAAAGCCTTCCCGTCGCCTGATCCTCCTGATCCTCCTGAGCCAAAGAGGGGGAGGACAAACATCAAATTGCCCATCAAAAACGTTGTCAAATTTGAATAGGTGATCACATGACCAACTTAGGGGGTGCTTGGCTGCGTGATTACTCGGGTATGGACGTGGGTGACCGGACAGGCAGGGATTAGGAAATATATGTATCGGATCTAAAATCGTGATTTGAGTGCTCTCTCAATACCGTAAAAACTCTTGAATTCCGCCATCAGAGCTCTGAAGGAGTCGAGATCTGCATACTTGGCAAACACGAAACAGGAAGGACCGAAAAAGGCACGACGAATGGCCTGAGAGTGTGACACACTGATGGGCGATTTGGTAGGTTCCAAGCCTTATTTCAAAAATGTCTACAATTAATAATCCTAAATGCCAAGTGCCTATTCTGCATATGGCATGGATAGTTCCTTTAATATTTTTTACTTGTGTGATTGTGATTCGGCCTTAACAAATTGCCTCAGCTTAAAACTGGGCCTCCCTCATACAAATTAGGAACTCTTCTATTTGGAAGGTGTGGGGGACTTCCCTGCCTCCCCCTGGTCTCGAGTTTGGTCGCCGACCTGGAGCCGCAGATCTTTGGGTGCTGCCACACCCTTGTCATCAATTGTGGTCGCCGACTTGGAGTCGCAGGGTTTTTGGTGCCACCGCACTCTGAAAAAAGCAACCTCTACCCGGCGACATGCATTGTACTCGAGTACTTGAGACACAACTTTCAATTTCTCCAACCCTCGCCCGAACCCTCACAAGAAAACCAGCCTTCCTCTCTCTCATTACCTCCAGCTTTTGACCTACGAACAGCACCACCAGCACAAGGAGGAAGAGGAGCGATCATGCAAAACAACATGGGCTCTGCAGCGTGTCAAAACCGAACCATCACCATAAGCAGAAATCTTGGTAACGAAACGGACAGTTATAATAATTGGTGGAATCACTGCGAGATCGAGAAGCACCGGATTCTGGAGTGGTTGTCTCCCTTGGTGTCTTGGGAAAGGCATCGGGCTGTGAGTGAGAGCCGCGTGGATGGGGTGGGAGACTGGCTTCTCCGAACAAACGAGTTTGAGAAATGGCATACAAGTGAGGATCAGGCTGTCCATCCAGTGCTATTCTGTTATGGGGATCCAGGAGTGGGGAAGACATATATAAGGTGTGTAGAAGCAGCTCTATTGAAGTGCCGTACAACGCTGACTGCGTAAACACTAGTTCCCTTGTAATAGATACACTGTGCGACTCGAATGGTGGGGACAATGTGGTCGTCGCTTGTGTGTACTGCGACTTTCATGCTCATAAAGAACAATCTGCAACCAGCGTATTGGCAGCTCTCTTGAAGCAACTTATCACGGGGATGGGATCGATGCCGCAAGAGATAATGGAGGCCTTTCAGCGAGCGAAAAGAGGGGTTGACCCTCGCGCACTCCGGCTCCCTGAAATCTGCACAATGCTTGCCCAGTCTCTCTCATCTTTACGACGAGGATTTATTTGCATTGACGGCTTAGATGAGTTTTCCACGAAACATCGACCAGAGCTTTGGGACTCTTTACAGCACATTATTCGGGAGTGCCCAAACATCCGGCTATTCATTACCGGGAGGCCACACATTCGCGAGGAAGTGAAGAAATATTTCCCGGGATACCCCGACCTAGCCCCCATAAAGCCCAACAATGAGGATATTCGGGAATATATTACTATGAGGTTGCAGAAGGACCCAGAGCTAGATGCAATGGATATGGAATTGGAAGCCGATATTCTGAGAATTATTCCGGACAAGATTTCTGGGGTGTATGTGACATCTCTAGATAGTTAATCCAAGGTCATCAGCTAACAGTGAGCCCTAGATTTCTTCTTGCCTCCCTCATTATGGATGCAGTTCTGGAAGATGCGACAATACATCAAAGAAGACAAACGCTTCATAAGATGGCCAACGGCTTTGGTTTAGATGATGCGTACAGCGCAACATTGACTCGCATAGGGGAGCAGGAGGGGAGCCGGATGAAGCTTGGAATGGAGGCGCTGATGTGGATTTCGTGTTCCGAACGGCCGTTAAAAGCAGAGGAGCTGTGTGATGCATTAGCGGTGGAAGTAGGAACTACAAACCTCAACGCCCACAATGTCCCGTCGATAAGAACCTTGTTGAGCTGCGCCTCAGGACTTGTTACCATGGATGAGCAAACATCAGCTGTTCGTCTCGTACATTTCACGCTTCAAGAGTACCTTGCAGCACATTCTAACTTGTTCATGACACCTCACTCGATGATAGCTGAGATATGCCTCACCTATTTGAACTTTAACTCCATCTGTGAACTTTCAACTACTCTCGATACTATCCCGTTGACAACCCCGTTTCTCCACTATGCTTCATGTTACTGGGGATTCCATGCTAGGAAGCAGATGACGGAAGGCGTCAAACACCTTGCATTACGACTTCTTCAACGTGATACGAACCACATATCGGCCAACATCCTCCTGCGCGAGCTGACTTTTGGGCCCTTATCCGGGTGGGGTGGCCTGGATAACGGATGTCCCGATTTTCGGGGATTTACTGGACTTCACTGCATTGCATACCTGGGAATTGCCGAAATCGCGGTTGGTATGGTAGACATGGAAAGATGGGACTTGAATGGGCGCGATTGGAACGGCGCAACGCCATTAATATGGGCCATTAAACACGGGAATTACAGGCTCGCGAAGTTGCTCCTTGAGCAGGGAGATGTTGATCCTACTTTACCAGATCAGCAGGGCTTAACGCCACTCGTACACGCTGCGATAGCTGGGCAGGAGGAGGTGGCGAAGCTACTGCTTCAGCGAGGGGATGTTTATCCCAATTCGCCGGATAAGGATGGCCGGACACCGCTATCATATGCTGCCCAATCCGGACATGAGGGCCTGGTGAAGATACTCCTCGAGCGAGTGGATGTCAACCCCAGTTCTTTGGGTAGATATTGCAGGACACCACTACCATATGCCGGTGGATCTGGACATGAGGATGTGCTGAAGGCATTCCTAAAGCACGGGGGTGTCAATCCCGATTCATCGAATGACAGTGGTCAAAACCCCCTATTCTATGCTCACATGAAGGGGCAAGATGGTGTAGTCCAGCTATTATTACATTCCAGATCTCCCAATTGCGGATCACCTGAAAGCCCTGATCGAATGCCGATCTCCATCACCGATCGGAATGCCTCACACAAAGAAATAGCACATCCACTCACGGCCACGGAACCTATTACTTTACGTACAGTAAATAGCCTCCCACTAGACGCGCCCACCTCTGGTCCTCTCCTATATGGGTCTCGCCCAGCACGACCTGTGCCGCTCAAGCAGTCTCCACCACATCAATTGCACTCATCCCTGGCCCCATCCGCCCCTGTCCCTCCCCCTGGCTCCAGTTCCGCATTTCCTTTCTTCCTTCGGATTCTAATCCTATTCGTTTTCCTATCCTTCACACTTGTGATATGCCACGTGTATGGGTATCCTCCTGAATTATTTCACGCCATCCGCTGAGCTCGGCAGTGATTGATACTTCAGTGCTGGTCAGGTTTGTTGTATTTTGTAATCCCCCTGTCTCCCTTTTAGCCCCCATTTTTGATCGAGGTTCCCTTTGTATAATATTCCTAGTGTATCATGGGTGGAACGATTCGTTCAGAACAATACAAATCACACTCTCATCACTGAGCACGCGTGTCCAAAGTAGATCACCCTGGGTATCACTACGACACCAGCCCAACATAGGTTTAGCTTGCCAAGTTTACGAGATCCAACACAGCCAAGCGATTCAGGCTATGCCGTGTCAAGAAAGCACTAACTTTTGACTTAGAATCTGTACTCGCGCAGCCGAATTGAAGCTGAACACGTAAGATGGTAACGGTCGCGCCGGTAGATTAGGAGCTGACGGAGATAGTGGATTTCACGAGATTTTACAGTACCGTAAAAACTCGTTAAATTGGGCATCCGAGATCGGATCCTTAGCACTAGCAATCTGTGACAAAACACTCTGAAAAAGGATAGTGTTTTCCAGACAGGGTATAGCTTCGGGAAGCTGAGCTTGTCGGATCCCATTAACTGGCATTCGTCATTTTATTAACCTGCTCTTCTAAGCCTATTATGCTTTAGTCCCACTATCCCACTGAGATCTCGGATGCCCAATTTAACGAGTTTTTACGGCACCAGTGCATTTCCGCTTGAAAAGTCTTCGCAACTACACTAGTCCATTCATGTACTAGTACCGCAGTTTGTCTCTGGCGTAATACCGGTATGGTGGTGCTAGCCGAGCAACAACCACAACTACCGGTATCGTAGAATTCCTGGAATACTCGAGTGCAGTAAGGCGCAGAAGTTAGGCACACCAAGAAACTGGGATAGATTATTGGTTCAATCAGAAAACCCCAAACCTTAGGTTCCCTATCTCCCAACAAAACTTATGGAGATAGCGCGCGCCTAGTTCCGAAGACTTTTCCCGAATGCAGCGGTTGTGCCTGAGGAAGTGCTTGTCATGTACTCGAGTACTCGAGTACCTAAAATCATACAACAGATTTTAAAAAAATTGCTATCATACGAAGACTTTTCAAACAGGAGGAGTGAACTCGAGCACCGCCCACTACCCTGCAAGAGGGGGATTTCGGAGATAGGGGATAAGTTTTGTAGGTTACACAGGCGTTGAGGGTGTACTCGTACAAGTACCTCCGTTGAGGGGGAAAAGGTGCAATGGGGTATGATAGGAGGAAAATAAGCGAGAGTAAGGCCCCGCATCAGCCCCAGAATACGGTAGCACGGCGAAGCGAGTCCACGGTGAGGCGAGAACGCCAATACGGTAGAACATTTATAGGACAGAGATTATTTGTATGGGCATTCTTGTCATGCCGTGGGCTCGCTTTGTCGTGGAATACTGTATCCCAGCCGGGATAGTTATCTTCCCGGTTTTCAATAAACTCTCACTGTTGGAAAGTAGTGACAGAGGTTAGCCCTCTGTGAACCCGGGGGACAAAGGAAGGCAAAAATAGGGCCGTGATCATAAGCGGAGTAAGAGCCTTGTGTGAGACTGGAGAATGAGGTCGATGATAGCGTTCTCAAGAAAGGGATTAAAGCGAAGGATCAATAATTCAACATTTTACGCTTTCGACAATCTATATTGTAACAAGCAACAAGACAGTCCAAGATTATGATCTGAAGCTTCGTGATAGTCGGCAAATGGCACTGGCAAGTTTGCTACGTTACAGTGAGTTACCTATCGTATGGTAGCCTAAGTGCCTTACCGCCCGTACCCCATTTTGGAGGCGAGTGATAGTAAATGGAACTTGAGAAAATCAAAAAAAGTTCTTTTTGATTCACAGACGACCGGAGAGAATTAGTGAAAAATTTACTTGCCCTTGAGATTGTACCTCCCCTTCGATTACTAATCTTATAGGCCGAGAGACCACTTCACAAGCCACTCGGACATCCCCTTCACTCGGACGACTGGACTTGAAGGTTGTCTAGCAAACTGGGTCGAGTGTTGCAACTAAAGAGATTAGATGTAATGCCGTAAGGGCGCGTACGCCGGCCGGGTCTGCTCCCGTGGTAATTAGAGGCATTCAGCCCCGGGGTTGGAAAACGGTTATGCGGGTTTTTCAAGTCGAAGAACTTTGGCGTGTGTTACGCCGTTTTGCATACAAAACTGACGAATCAACCAGGAAGTTGGCAATCGAAAACCGCTTTTTCAATCTCGGGGCTGGATGCCTCTATTCAGAATCTACGGTATGGAATTTCAAGAAATCATCCCGCTTGTTTTATCACAGAAAATCGACCGATTAGGAGCTGTCCGAGTGGGGGGTGTCGAAGTGGCTTGTGAAGTTGATTATCCGTAGGGACATCTTTTTGTGCCCCCATCAACCAGGTGCACCGGTGTTCCCTACGAGCCCTCCGGGGTTGATTGGAGCCGCGTTTCTTATAGTGCGACCACACCCTGGGGGTTGCATCTTGCAACACCCATCTGAAGAGCGGGCAGTTGCGAGTGTCCGCCAAGCAAAGCAGTGCTTGGGGTGCTTTAATTTTTTACCTCCTCGTGCAAACCCTCCTAGCAAAAAAAACCCCTCTACTCGAGTACTTGTACTGGTGCCTCTCGTCACCCCATCCTTTGACATACGAATTGCACCACCAAAGACATGAAGAACGATGAACGAGACAAGATGGGGTCTACAGCATATCAAAGCCCGACCATTACCATAAACAAAAATGCCGGTAATGTGACGGGTAGTTTTAATGTGTGGAATAGCTACGAGATATCAGTGTGGGACGAGAAGCGCCAAATTTTGGAGTGGTTATCTCCCTTGGCACCTGGGGAAAGGCATCGAGCTGTCAGTGAGGGCCGGATGGATGGGGTAGGAGACTGGCTTCTCCGAACGAGCGAGTTTGAGAAATGGCATACGAGCGAGGATCAGGCTGCCCATCCAGTGCTATTCTGTTATGGGGATCCAGGGGTGGGGAAAACGTATCTGAGGTATGTGAAACTAGCTCTACCGAGAAAGCGTGCAAAACTGAGTGCGTAAACACTAGCTCCCGTGTAATAGACACACTTTGCGATTCGATTAATGGGGATAATGTAGTTGTCGCTTGTGTGTACTGCGACTTTCATGCTCATAAAGAACAATCCGCCCCTGGCGTCCTAGCGGCTCTCTTGAAGCAACTTATCATGGGGGTGGAACCGATCCCGGAAGAGATAAAGGAGGCCTTTAAGCGAGCGAGGAGAGAGGTTGGTGGCCGGGCACTCAGGCTCCCTGAAATCCGCACGATGCTTGTTAAGTCTCTCTCATCTTCGCGACGAGGATTTATCTGCATTGATGCTTTAGATGAGTTTCCCATAAAACGTCGACCTGAACTTTGGGACTCTCTACAGCATATTATTCGGGAGTGCCCAAACACCCGGCTCTTCATTACAGGGAGGCCACACGTTCGCGAGGAAGTGAAGAAATATTTCCCGGGATACCCTGATCTAGCCCCGATAAAACCCACCAATGACGACATTCGTGAATATATTATTATGAGGTTGAAAAAGGACTCAGAACAGGATGCAATGGATACGGAATTGGAGGCCGATATTCTTAGAACCATTCTAGAAAAGGTTTCCGGGGCGTATGTGACATCTGCAAATTGTTGATCTAAGGTTATCAGCTAACAGTGGGTTCCAGATTTCTCCTCGTTTCGCTCATTATGGATGCAGTTCTGGAAGATGCGACAATACATCAAAGAAGACAAACGCTTCATAAGATGACCAACGGCTTTGGTTTAGATGATGCGTACAGCGCAACATTGACTCGTATAGGGGAGCAGGGAGGAAACCGAGTGAAGATTGGAATGCGGGCGCTGATGTTTATTTCGCATTCCAAACGGCCGTTCAAAGCGGAGGAGCTGTGCCATGCGCTAGCGGTGGAAGTAGGAACTACAGACCTCAACACTCACAATGTCCCGTCGATAAGAACCTTGTTGAGCTGCACTCTAGGACTCGTTGCGATCGACGAGCAAACATTAGCTGTTCGTTTCGTGCATTTCACTCTCCACGAGCACCTTGCAGCACATCCCAACCTGTTCATGACACCTCACTCGATGATAGCTGAGATATGCCTCACCTATTTGAACTTTAACTCCATCTGTGAACTTTCGACTACTCTTGATTCTATCCCGTTGACAACCCCGTTTCTCCACTATGCTTCATGTTACTGGGGATTCCATGCTAAGAAGGAAATAACCCAAGGTGTGAAACACCTTGCATTACGACTTCTTCAACGAGACGCGAACCACATATCGGCCGACATCCTCCTGCATGAGCAGAGCGTTGACTTCTTGTCCTGGTGGAATCGTTGCGAAGGCAGGCATCCCGATCTCCAGGGGTTTACCGGACTACACTGTATCTCATACACTGGGATTACCGAAATCGTGATTGACATGATGGGTATGAAAAGATGGGACCTGAACGGGCGCGATTCTAATGGCGCAACGCCGTTATTATGGGCTGCTAAATACGGGAATTACGCGCTTGCAAAGCTGCTTCTTGAGCAGGGAGATGTCAATCCCGCCCTGTCGGATAAGCAGGGCCTAACGCCACTCACACATGCTGCTAAGGCTGGGCAAGAGGAAGTGGTGAAGCTACTCTTAGAACGAGGGGATGTTAGTCCCGATTCGTGGGATGAGGATGACAGGACGCCGCTATCATATGCTGCTGAATCTGGACACGAGGACGTGGTGAAGATATTCCTAGAGCGAGTGGATGTCAATCCCGATCCGTCGGATGTGGATGGCCGGACACCACTGTCATATGCTGCTGAATCCGGACACGAGGACGTGGTGAAGATACTCCTAGAGCGAGTGGATGTTAATCCTGATTCGTCAGACAGACACGGTCGGACACCACTAGCATATGCTGCCAAATTTGGACATGAGGGCGTGGCGAGGATACTACTGGAGCGAGGGGATGTCAACCCCGATCCGTCGGATAAGGGTAACCGGACGCCACTCTCACATGCTGCCGGATCTCGACATGAGGGCGTGGCTAAGATGCTCCTGGAACGGATTGATGTTAATCCCGATTCGCCGGATTGTTATGGCAGGACACCACTATCATATGCTGCCGGATCTGGGCATGAGGGTGTGGTGGAGATACTCCTGGAGCGAGGGGACGTCAATCCCGATTCATCGAATAAGCACGGCCGGACACCACTATCATACGCTGCCGGATCTAGCCATGACGGTGTGGTGAAGCTACTTTCGGGATGAGGGGATATAAATTGTGATTCGTCAAATTGGTGTAGCAGGACACTACTATCATATGCGGCTGGATCTGGACATGAGAGTATGGTGAAGCTACTTCTGGAGCGAGGGGATACTAGTCCCTGTTAGTCGAATATGCAGCCAGACAGCGCTGTCATATGCTACCAGATCTGGACATGAAGGTATGGGGAAGCTACTTCTAGAGCGGGAAGATGTCGTTCCTAATCTGTTAGATATGTAGGGTAGGACACTATGATATGCTACTAGATGTAGACACAAGGGCGTGCCGGAGATCCTCTTAGAGCGAGTGGATGTTAATCCCGCTTCGTCGGATGAATATGGCCGGACGCCGCTCTTTCTCGCTGTCGGGCCCGAGCGCATCCGCGTGGTGAGGATGCCGCTAGAGCCAAGGCCCTTTAGTCACCAAATATCATCAAACGGTGGCCGGACACGACAAATCTCCGTCCCTACAGCGTGCCCAGAGGAAGTAGAATTATTAGGTCCCGTGTCACAACAGGAAGGCATCATTTCTGACACCAGACAGCACCACGGAAGTCATTTTTCTCTCTTCCTTGAACCAACCCGAAGCGCCCCCGGAAGCACCGATTCTCAAGCCCAGCCACACATCCGACACTGCCCCCGACCCCCGCCATCTTGCTGCCTTCAAGGCCACTGGGACGTGATCGAGTGGCCCCGCCGCCTTTGCATCGTTCTAAGCGCAAGCGTTTCCCTTTATCTTAACATTTGCAAGAATCCCATCTTCCCCATTTATGAGTATATGTGACTTTACCACATACTCGTCATACCAACATACACACATTCTTCAACCCACCCCTCTCCATCTCCACCACTCACCGGGAAACATTATTCATACGTGCCCCATAAAAGCTGCTTCCTGTTCCCAATATTCCCCCATTCCCCCTATCTTATCTTACCTTTTCGCCTCCAGAGAGGGGTGCCGGTGGGAGTAAATCGCCTCGGATTTCTATGTGTGAGGGTGTTTTTCTTCCCTCCTCCCTTTCCTTCTTTCTTCTTCCTTAGTTACATTTGTTTTAGATTAGAAGTCTACGGATGGGATGTATTGTATGATTGAAAGACTAGGAATGGTCGGGCTGTTTATATATTATTTCAATGTTATCAGTACCTTACCCGTTTCCGGGTAATGAGTACTGTATATAGCAACCCTATGCCTCCTGCTTGGCCGGCGCTTTCCCCACAGCATCATGATTTTAAGAGCTACATAAAAGTTCTTACGTTCTCTATGGGTTTGATAATGTGCCCGGCTATTAGTTTGGTGTATTCTGATAGAGGTTTGTGTTCACAGAGGGGGGGTGAAAATGGAAGCTTAGTGTAAGAAGGTCATCGAGCCAAATGTTTTGATCTTGTACTTTAGTAATTGAGTTATAGTATAGCAACTTTAAATTCGTGTATGAACCATAACCTAGAAATAGCAATTCACATATAATACTCTATAAAGTACCATGTTCAGGTATATATAAAAGTCAGGAAACCTAACCCTTATCCACGGAAATTACAAAAAATAGGCAAAAATACTTTCCTGGCTGTTATTAGCACTTCCGAGTAAATTTACCATTATTCAAGCATCTTACTATGTACGATAAGCAGATCACAACTAGTGCGGGGCCCGGGGTTCCAACTAAAGGGAACGATACAAGCAATGCCGAATTTATTTTTCCAAGTTATTATACCAACATCCAGCACTTTGGAACTCCAACAACCCAACCTTTCTCTTCAAAGCTCTAGTTTCTTGTCCATGGATTCTGTCAAACCAGCAGAGAAATTACATTGCCAACTAAGTCCCACGGCGCAGTCTGATGAGTCCCATTGAGGTAGTGCCATGCCAGGCACATCGATTTGGAGGGTTGGGCCCTGGCACAAACTCTCGTAACTTAGTGCCAACAACACGATTCCCCGTACTGTACTCTCCCCTACAGCGGGTCTAGTAGACATTGAGTGCAAAAAATAATCATACTCGGGGCTTCTCGCTTACGGTAAGTTCTTTCTCCCACTAGATGTACTCGGGCGGGGTATTTCGGGCGCGGTAACACAAGGCATTTCTCCATTTAGAAAGTGCCCGACTCCTTCCTGTTTTTGATTTTTTGATTTTGATTTGTTTTGATTTGTTTTGATTTTATGTTTTTGTTTTGTTTTGTTTTTGATTTATTTTGGGTTCATGTATGCCTAGATAGATGAATGTTCCTGTATGTTTTAAAAGAGAATTGAACTTGCCAACAGCAAAAAATCCTCACCAGATATCACTCAAACTTCCTAATCCGGTTTAGTTGCCATACAAATGTAATGGTGAGTGCCTGACTTTTACCAACCCCTAGTCCACTTCCATTCCTAAAGTCTTCGGGGAAAGAGAGCTACTGCCGCAATATCTTACCAGCAACAGAAGCACTAGTACCGGATTTTGCCCCTATTCATCCCCAAAAGCCTCATTGTCAGCCTTTGGTGGAGATTCATTCTATGAGAAATACATGCAAACTTTCTAGCTACCACTTAATATGATCGCTCTGTACCTTAATCACATCTGCCAACTACTCCAGCACACTACCTATTTTGAACTGCGCATGCTGAGCAGAAGCTTGTCCTGGTATGTTCGTTGCCACCAAGACATTGCTACAGTGCCTCTCCTTCCGCGAAAACCTTACGAATGGAAGTGTACTCGTACAGTACCAGGACAAGGCTCTACCAAACATTCGCAGCGAAAAATCTTGTGCTGCCAGTGGTATCCACGGGTGTCAAAATTACGCGACGGTTAGCACGGCAGCCAGCGTTGCAACGCATGTACCCCAACCCAATACAGTATGAAATGAGAGCGACGATATTGATAATAAAATCAATAGAAGCTAATACCAGGTACGCTACTCACCAGTCTACATCACAGTGCTTATCCTCTCATTGTGAGAATTTCAGTAGTAATGTTTTTATTACTCGAGTATGTGGAGTTGAGTTGGGGTACATGTGCTGCACGGGTTACACTTAGGCTCTGTTCAGTGGACCACTTTTATATCATAAAAGTGACTTTTTGGGGCATAAATCCTCAAAACTCAAACTTTTTATATTGGGGTGTGTTCGGTGCGTACAAAAATATTGCAATATATTTTTATTTTCACAATATATTTTTATAGCATAAATCTGAGAAGAAATTAAAGTACTAGGACAAAGCTATTCGTCTGATCGGCGGCAACCGGGCAACCCCTCAAAAAACCCCACATCAACAATCAACCACCCCTCAACAACCATGCCTCCAGAAAAGACTGGCAATCTCACAGAGTTTGAGAAAGGGCAAATTATTGCCTTGAAAGAAAAATCTCTCTCTTTTTCTGAAATTGGAAAGATCTTAAGTCGTCCCAAGAGTAGCCTACTGTTCTAAGTTTCTACAATGTTCCAGTTCCAAAAGAGGTGTGATGTGAAAAACCTCTCCATGCCTGGAAGATACAAAATTATCGATACCAGAACCCATTGCCGCCTAGTCAGAGAGTCTAAGAAGGCACGCCGCCTCCCCTTATCAAAATTGCGCAATGAGGTTGCACCACATGCCTCAGTCAAGACCATCAAGCGAGCTTTAGCATCAGTCAACATCAAGAAGTGGAGAGCCAGGAAAAGTGCATTTCTGAAAGATGAGCATGCTGTCAAGAGGCTAGCTTGGGCCAAGAAGTATAAGGATTGGACACAGGAGGACTTTGAGGGGGTCATCTTTAGTGATAAATGCATGGTTGAAAAGTCCAAAGATCCTAAGGGTATTTGGGTGTTCAGAACACCTGAGGAAAAGTGGCATAAAGACTGCATTCATGGGGTTACAAAAGGACCTGGGATAAAGTGTATGGTATGGGCTTGTATTTGGGGTAAAAATAAGGGTTCTCTGATTCCTATTTTTGACAAGAGTGTGAATAGATTTGTATATATTGGAGTTTTGGAGGATGGCTTAGTTGATGTCTGGCAGGAGGTGGAGGACACAGTTGGGGATCCTATTTTTCAGCAGGATGGTGCAAAGATACATACTGCAAGAGATATTATGGCTTGGTTTGCAGGAAACAACATACAGGTTATGGAATGGCCACCCAATTCGCCAGACCTCAATCCTATTGAGCACTGTTGGAAGAGGTTGAAGGAAAAGCTACACCAGCGCTTTGCCAACATTCACAAGACTAAGGGGGGGCCAGACACTATTAGAAGATGCCATGTCTAGCAGAAGCTCTTGATGTGGTTTGGACTCAGGATATTGAAGGGAATTTTTTGGAAAGCCTGTGGGAGTCTATGCCTAGGTGTTAGGGGTAGTCGGTATGGTAACTATGATACCGGACTAGACCTTGGATATTTGTAAGTGGAGATTCTTGCCTAGGAAGACTGGTAGTATAGTGAAGCTAAGTTGCTCGAATGTGGACAGATAAAAAGTGGTAGAGAGGTAAAGATGGTTTTCTAGGGGCATCAGGAAAATGTCGGAGCGTGGTCCAAGGTGGTCCTGAATGCTCCTGGTCCACTCTGATCCATTGTGATCCACACTTTTTGGAATTTTACCGAAAATGTGGACCAGGGTGGATCAGGGTGGACCAGGGGGACCAGGGGGACCATAACCCCCCTTGGTGGACCAGGACTGGTTTCTACATTTTGCTGATGTAGCGTAATAACTTTTTATATTGATAATGGCACAAACGGTGACTAAGCAAGGCAGACTCTCACATGACTAATAGTTATTAGTCATCGGTTTGTTATCTTTTATGCTATGAGATCAGTTGACTCATAGGTTTTCACATGACGACGCAATAGC
>Ga0307507_10007277_pt1 | contig 16214 bp, 3 predicted proteins | sample 7_EM_MG_FD_207223 | JGI IMG/M metagenome (GOLD analysis project Ga0307507, IMG submission 207223) | Populus trichocarpa ectomycorrhiza microbial communities from riparian zone in the Pacific Northwest, United States - 7_EM | ecosystem: Host-associated > Plants > Roots > Unclassified | place... | reverse complement strand
CCTCTATACGTAGAGCTTCGTGCAGAGCCTCGTGCAGAGCCTCTGTACGTAGAGCTTCGTGCAGAGCTTCGTGCAGAGCTTCGTGCAGAGCTTCGTGCAGAGCTTCGTGCAGAGCTTCGTGCAGAGCTTCGTGCAGAGCTTCGTGCAGAGCTTCGTGCAGAGCTTCGTGCAGAGCTTCGTGCAGAGCGTCGTGCAGAGCGTCGTGCAGAGCCTCTATGCGCAGAGCTTCATGCAGAGCCTCTGTACGCAGAGCTTTGTGTAGAGCTTCGTGTAGAGCTTCGTGTAGAGCTTCGTGTAGAGCCTCGCGCAGAGCCTTGTGTAGAGCCTCCAAGTAATAAAACTATATAAGATTGTATAAGATTATATTAGATAATATATAATAGTTAAATATATAGCATATAACTTTACCTTAATTGCATGTTAAGAAATATATAGTTACCTTTTAAAGTTGCTAAATAGGTTAATTGCGTGTTAAGAAATATATAGTTAGCTTTTAAAGTTATTAAGTTAGTTAATTGCATATTAAGTTAGTTAAATTGCGTGTTAAGTTAGTTAATTATATGTTAAGTTAGCCGAATTGCGTATTAAGTTAGTTAATTGCGTATTAAGTTGGTTGAATTGCGTGTTAAGTTAGTTAATTGTATATTAAGTTGGTTAAATTACGTATTAAGTTAATTAATTGCGTGTTAAGTTAGTTAATTGCGTGTTAAGTTAGTTAAATTGTATATCAATTACACAAAATGCAAAAATTAAAGTCTACTTAAATCTTATCCTGCGAATATTTTCCTAATGTTCCGTATCTCTAGCTATTCTTTCTACTACTACTCTATTCTCTTCTTATAACATATCTATAAGTAACAAGATCCCTATTTTATCTCTTATAATAGCTTATAATTATACTATATATCCCTAAACTAGCAGCAGTATTATCCCTACTCTATTAATAATATAGACCACTTCTATTACTTTTACGGTAGTTTCTCTAAAGTGCTACCGTTATTATATTTACGTGCTTATATTAGACCCTTTCTATACTTATAAAATACCACACTCTAGTAAGAATAGATTTAAGTGTTCCTACTATTATAGCTAGAAGAAGACCTATATTTTAGTATTTCTTATTCCATCCTATTCTAGATTTTACTAACTATATTAGATCCCCACTGTTTACGCATATAAGGCTTACTAGCTCTAATATGCTATTAGGGATTTCTATCTATATTAGAATAGTAAAAGATAGGAATAAAAGGTATCTTTTATTACTTACAGCCTTTTTAATTTAATAAGGGTTTCTACTACTATAGAGACGCAGTAATTTTAGACATATAGTATTTAGGAGTATATATGTAAGCAGCTTGTTCTTATAAATAATAATATTCGTACTCTTACGCGGGCCTTTCTAGCTAGATAAGTCTCTTTAGTAATATATTTAGGAACTATACTAACTCTTTAGTTATTAACTTTCTAATTCTAGCCTAGATACTAATTTGGAACCTAGGAATAACATTAAGGTTAGTAATAAAGATAAACATTCTCCCTACTAGTCCCCCGGCCATAATAGTCCATTTAGTTCCTACTACTCTAAGAAGAATATTAGTAAAAATGCTAATACTTCTAGGGATAAAAGTGCTAATAATACTGCTAATAATAATATTAAGATAGAGAAGGAGGCTCCCGTTACTACTTCTAGTGTTTAAGTTATTATCTTATTCTTTCTTTCTTCTTATAGAATAGCTTTATATAGTGCCTCTCTAGTACCTCTAGGATACCCTAGTATTAGGAATTAACTTTATACTTTAGAGATGCCTCTATTCTTATTTTTAGTGATAGTCTATATAAAAGCAGCATACCACTATAATCTCTGTATATAATAAATGGGTAGTGTTCTTATAAGTGCTTTATAATTTCTTAAAATTTCTAAGTCTTTACTCTGTGTCTTTTTGGTCCTCTTTATATCATTAACTCTACTATATATCTCTAGTATTAGACTAAATACTCTCCTTTTATCCCTAAGAAACCCTTCTAAATCCCTAGGGCCCCTTCTTCTAGTACTACTACTTATTTCTAAATAGCGTCTTCTTTAGACAGTATCCCTAGTGGTTCTTATATAGATCCTTATAGCTTTCTCTTATAGGATTCTAGGATCCCTATTATAATGGCAAAACATTCCCATTTCTAATACCTATGCTTAACCTTATAGTTTTAATTTACAGAGTCTTCCCTATTATCTTATCTATAGTATATCCAGAACTATTACTAAATCCTAATTTATAGTCTTTAGGAAGGTTTTAATTACCATCTTATATTCTAGCTAAAGGTACTCCTTAGGTTCCCAACTATTATACACCTAGGAGTATCCTTCCTAATAAACCAAAAATTTACATTTCTTCTAACACTATCTTTAGTCTAGAATGTCTTCTATATTCCATTCTAGTTCCCTATTAATTTTACTAGGTAGGGGTAGATCTATACTATTTCTTTTCTAATATAACTCTAATAAGGAAATATAAAATATGGGATATATTAGATATAATTTCAGCAATTCCAATTTATAGGCTTAATTTCCTTTAGTTTTCCTAACTATCTTAAAGGGTCTAAGCCACCTATAGTCCAGCTTTTTCTTAATACATTTTGTCTAGATGTTTTTTATAAATAGTAACACTTTATCTCCTATTTTAAATTCTTTAGGTATATATCCCTTATTATAGTACCTTTTTTATATAGCCTAGGTGTCTAATAAGTACTTTTTAAGTTCTTCTCTATAAATTCTTATTTGCTTAATTCTCTTAGATACCGCTAGTGCCTCTTTTTTAGGAATAAAGTCCTTAATATTTTAGGAGTTATTTACTTTTACCCCAAACAGTGCTTTATAAGGGGTCATTTTTATACTACTATAGATGCTTATATTATATACGTGTTACGCTAGAGCTAACTATAATAGCCAATTATCCTATTAATAATTAACATAGCAGCGGAGGTAGTGTTCTAATAACATATTTAGACGCTCTATTTGCCCATCTATTTACAAGTAAAAGGTAGTACTTATCTTTTACTATATTTTTAATAAAAGACAGAATAAAGACTAAAATGCGCTGTTAAATATGGTACCTCTGTTAGATATAATTTCCCTTAGCATGCTAAATAAGAGCTACTACTCTAAAAATAGATTTACTAGTTCCACTACCGTGATTATTATTATAACAGCAAAATACCCTAAAAACTTTGTATATCTATTAATAATTACTAGGATAGCATTAGCAACCTTTTTAATTCTTATTTTAGTAGGGGGTAAGCCTATTATAAAATCTATTATTAATTCTAATATAGGTCCTTATAGAATAGGAAGCACTAATAACTTGCCATAGGGGTAATGCCTAGATATTTATACTCTTTGGTATATATTACATCTTAATACATAGTCCTTAACTTCTTTAGATATTCCATCCCAAAAGTATTTCCTTTAAATAGCCTTAAGGGTTCTATTAGCACTATAGTAACCCCTAAGAGGGTTATTATAGAAGACCTTTAGAATTTTGTCTTGAACCGCTTGGTCCTTTAGGGTATATATAGCATCCTTAAAGCGTAACAGACCCTTTTAGTCTTACTGATACAGCTTCTTAGTAACTCTAGCTAAGTTAATCTCCACTATATCTTTCTACCTCTCCCTAGCAATAAAGGCGTCCCTCTATTACGCTTAAAGAAGAAGATCTAAAAAGGTTTTATATAGATTACTTATTTCCATTTCGCCTACTACCATTATAGACCCTAAGTATGGCATAAAATATTTTAAACTATTAGTGCCAGCAGATTCTTCTACTATTATATAGTGTATTATATTACAGATAAGTATCTTATCTATCCCCTCTAGATCCAGAAACTTATAGCTAATATACTGTTAAGTTAAAAGTGCCATAATACCTCTAGCATATCCTATAGAATTCTTACTAATTCTAGGGTACGCTAACTTTATAATATCTGCTTAGTCTATAACCTAGTCTATAACTATATCCTATAGCTCTATAATTATAGCGCTTTATAGCTGCATTGCTAGGACCTCTGCCCTACTATAAAATTTAGTAGTTCTAGGGAAAGAGTTTTCTTTCTTTTTAAGCAAATTTTGTAATATAGGGATTATTTCCCCTATACTGTCCTAGATTTTCCCTATCTTATAATCTAGATATCTTAACAACCTATTAGCGGGATTTGTCTTTCCTAGGCGGCATATAATTTTAAAATTGTACTATAATAGTGCCTCTGCCTATTTAGCTTATTGACCGCTTAATATCTTTATAGTTATAAAATATTCTAGGTTGTTATAGTCTGCAAGGACTTTAATAGGATAATTACTTCCTATATAATAATATAGCCAGTGCTTTATTACTGTAACTATTATAAGCAGCTCCTAGTTATGTATTATATAATACTGCTCTATAGGGGTTATTTTCCTTAACTAAAACGCTACAGGATGCTATTCTCCGTCTTTTAATTAAGATATAATTGCCCCTAGGGTAAAGCCAGATATATCTATTTTAAGGTATATATATAGCTCCTAGTAGAAGTGTATTAGGATAGGCGCCAACATAAATAAATCCTTTAACTAGTCTATAGCCTACTTAGTAGCTTCCCTAAATATAAAGGGTCCTAACTTCTTACTATCCTTAGATCCCTTTAGTAGATTAGTAATTAGGAGCATTACTTATAAGTAATAAATAATAAACCTTTAATAGAAGTTAGCCGTGCCTATAAAAACCTATACTTTCCTAAATATTATAGGGTATAGCCATTCCCTAATGGCGTTTACCCGGCTTTTCTCTATTAATACTCTATTAACACTAACAATAAAGCCTAAAAAAATTAATACTAGTAACATAGAATAAGCATTTTTTTAGGTTTATATAGAGCTTATATTCCCCGCAGTCTTTCTAGTACCATTTATATATAGTATATATATACTTTATAGTTATTAGAGTAGACTACAATATTATTAAGGTAGACTATATATATTGTATCCAATAGGCCTAATAATACTTTATTAATATAGGCCTAAAATGTTACTAGTGTATTAGTGAGCCTAAATAGTATTACTAGGTACTTAAAGTGGCCATACTATGTTTAGAACGCCGTTTTCTATTTATTACCAGCTTTAATCCGGATTTAATAGTATATATCTTTTAAATCTAATTATATAAATATTTTTACACCTAATAGCCTATTAATAAGCTTCCCTATTAAGGGTAGCAGGTAGCAATTCTTTATAGTAATCTTATTTAGCGCCTAATAGTCAATATAGAGGCAAAGGGTCTTGTCCTTCTTAGGTATAAATATAATCAGTACCCCTACCCAGCTTATAGAAGGCTAAATCCATCCTCTCTAAAGATTGTCTACTATATACTAATATAATACTGCCAGCTTATTTTCTAATAGGTTATATAGTAGTTTAAAAGGAGGTTCTTTGTCTCCTATATCTATCTTATACTCTACTAATATAGGGTTAAATAAGGTGTATGCAGCTTCCTTATTAGCAACATCCTTTAGGTCTATATATTCCTATAGAATCTCTAGTTCCTTAACTGCGTATAGCCAGATATCTAAAAATAAATACTCTATATCCCTACTCTTGGGGTTAAGAGTAGTATATATGGTATATACCCATCCTTCTTCTTATATATAGCCTAAGAAAGTCTCCTAATCTTTAACTATAATATATAGTTAAAACTTCTAGTGTTAATATAAGGCAAAAGGCCAATTAATATCTAGATTAATTTAGCAAAGCTATAGGTATCCTAAAACAAGATTATACCCCTTAATTTCTACGGCGTAAAAGCGCATCTCCTATATATCCTATAGACTATTACAGTCCTAGCTGGCTATAGAAAAAGTTTATTCCCTATAGTACAGAATCTAGTAGCCTTTAATTCTTTAAATAGTACGTACCTATAAGCCACTAAGGTCCAAATCCAATTCTTTTACTAGTAATTAAGAAATAAACCCTATAGTTACACTACTATCTATAAGGCAGTCTTATATTACCTATTTATTATTAACTTAAATAGAGATGGGAATAACTATATAGCAGCTTACTCCCTCCTTCTTTTACTAGCCTAGTATAAGGAAGTAAAGGTCTACTAGGCTCTCTTTTTTCCTAATTCCAACTCTTACTTTTTTTACTAGTAGGAGCGCTAAATATAGCCCTTCCTACTATAGTTATATCAAACGCATATTTCTTAATTCTACTTATTTAGATTAGGTTTTTACCTATTATTATTCTAGGGTTAACTAGCGTTACTCTAGGGCTATAAAGCCTACTCACGTTGTCCTTCTATAGAGTGGTTAGATTAGAATCTTCCCCTATTATTAAAGTAAGGTTTAGTTCTACGCTCTTTATTATTAGCGTCTTATTCCTTTTACTTGCCTAAATAGTCTCTTTTAGCATTCTTAATCTAAGTAGCTTTAGAGATAAGCTTTTTTTAAGAGGTAGGAATTTCGCCCTTCTCCTATATAGCCTATTAAATCTTAGGTTATAACTTAGCAAGTAGCTAATAAAGTTATATAGCGTTATCCCATAGGTCTAAGTAGGGTATTGTCACGGAGCGAGCATAAGCGGTGATAATATATAGCGAAGTAGATATTATTAAGCTATGTACATAAACTGCGTAATAAAGTCAAAACTGTATAAGGAAAAGAAAGTAGGAAACAGGGGAAAAAGGGTACATAACGTTTACTTGGTTGCTAGGTTAACGGGTACTATACTACGCACGGGCAGGGTAGAGCTTAGGTGGCGGTTCTGGTAGAACTTAGCAGAATTCGGCAGTTAGAGGTCCTTAAAGTTGCCAGTTAGCAACTCTAATAGTAGAGACGGCGGAATACGGCGGAATACGGCAGATTGCTATCAAATTGCCGTCTTATAGTCGGTCTCCGGTTGTTCAGTTGGTGGAAATAGGTAAACGTGTATAAGGTGTCACGGGGGTATCCCATGATAGTACCCCCCCTTTAAACTTAAGCATCTACAAGATGGGGCTGTGGTAGTTCTGGGTAGAGTTTGTAAAAGTCTTCTACGGCTTATATAAGTCCTACAGAGTTAGCAGGTTCCTATAAGGGTTTAGTAAAACCTCTCCATTTTATAAGGTATATATATTTGCGTTTCCGTTTATCATACTTAATATTATTAACTCTTTTAACAAGGTACTCATCCTTACCATCTACTTTAACTAGTGGGGGAGGGTCTTAGATCTGTTTAGGCAGGGCGTCTAATATAGGGGCGGCAGGGCGGAGGACTAACGTATAGAATATAGGGTGGATTTTAACCGTATTAGGGAGCTTTAGTTGGTAGGCGTAAGGAAAGACAACTTTTTCAACCTTATAAGGGCCAGCGTTCTTCCAATTAAGTTTCTTAGTAGGTTGTTTCGTGTTTAGATTTCTTATATCTAGCCAGATAAAGTTACTAATTTAGTAGGCTAGTGCTAGGGTTTAGTTCTTATTTACTACGGCTTTATAAACAGATTGGGCCTATATTATTTTGTTAGTAAGGAACTCTTATAGTTCTTTTATCTTCTTTACAAATTTGTTTACTTCTGTAATTTATAAGGCCTAATAAGCCAAGTAAGGAATATTACTAAAGGGTTTAAAACCCATTTATGGATACTAGCCATAGTTAGCCAGGAACGGGGAGACCTTTATAGTTTCTAAGACGGAGTTATTTATAGTGAACTTAGTAAATATAAGCCAGTCCATCTAGTCGTCCTATAGATACGACGTGTATATCCAAATATATTGTTCCATTATAGCATTTGCATGTTCCGTTTAACCATCCGTTTCTAGGTAGTATGCCGTAGATAACAGTGCTTTAATATAGAGTTGGGTAGTTAGTTCTTTCCAGAACACAGAGATAAACTAGCTGCCTCTATTAGAAATAATCGTTTTAGGGAGTCTATAGAGTTTCTATACATAATCCAGAAATAGTTAGGCGACGGTAGGTGTTAATATATCAGGATAGGCAATTAAGTGTCTTATTTTAGATAGTTGGTTTATAACTACCATAATGTTCGTACAGCCTTTACTTATGGGGAGTTTAACAACAAAGTTAATTAAGATGTCCTTCTATCTTTGGTCCAGAACAGGTAGTGGCTTTAGAAAGCCGTTGTATATCTTATGTAAAGCCTTAGCTCGTTGGTAGGTATGGCAGCTAGAGATATACCTTTATATTATATTATATATATTTAGCCAGTAGTACTCCTATTAGAGTAGTTTTAGGGTTTTTCTATAGCCTAGGTGGCCGGCTACTAGTAAGTTATATACGTGTTTAAGAAGCTTAAGCTTAAGTTTATTATGGTTAGGTATAACTAGGCGGTTCTAGTAGTATAAGTGGTCTCTATAAGCTTTACATTTACTTAGAGAGATCTTTTTAGAGCGTCTAACGCTATCTTAAATTAGCTTAAGTGTCTCTTAGATGAACTCGTTATTTAGGTATTTATTAATTATAATCTATTTAACTAATTAATTAGTTATTTTAAGGACGTATACCGTAAGGTCTTCAGCTAGGGGATTAAATAATTTAGGGCGAAGTAGGGTTTAATTGCGGTAGGCACGCACTTTTTCCTATACTGGTATATCTTATAAACATTGGGTTAGGGTATTAGGTTTTTAACCTTAAACGCCTAGGCGGTATATAATTAAGAATTGGAAATAAGACAGATATTCTAACTAGTGGGCTTAACAATAACTTAGCTGTTTTATGGTTGTAAAGTACTGTAGATTCTTATAGTTACTAAGGACCTTAATTAGAAATCCGGCGCCTTCTAGTTTAGGTTACCATTATTTAAAATATCTAATAATAGCTAATAATTCCTTATCGTAGATCTTATAGTTATATTTAGCTAGATTTAGTTATTTTAAGAAGTATGCTATAGGGTGCAGTACTCCTTCCTTATTATACTAAAACAAAATGCCTCCAGTAATATAGTTAGATGAGTTGGCTTCTACAACACTCTTTTAGTTTAGGTTAAAGTGTTAAAGTATAGGTGCGGTAGTGAATATAACTTTTAGATAGGCAAAGGCCTTCTTATATTCCTTATTAAAGATAAAGGTTTTATTTTTTTGGGTTAGAGCCATAAGGGGTAAGACTAGGGCGGAGAAGTTATTAATAAACCATTAATAGAAGTTAGCAAATCCTATAAAGGCTCTTACGTCCTTAACGTTCTTGGGTTCTTGCTAGTTTATAATTACTTTAATTTTCTTTAGGTCTATTTATATACCGTCTATAGAAATAATAAGTCCAAGGTACAGGACTTCCGTTTTATAGAATTTGTACTTGTCTATATCTAATTATAGGCTAGCTCCACGCAAAGCTTCTAAAATAAGGTTAACATATTTCTTATATTTAGTTAGGTTATTGCTATATACTAGGATGTCGTTAATATAAGCGGTATAAAAAATGTCTAGGTAAGGTCGTAGGGTATTATTTATAAAGTGTTGGAACAAACTTGGGGCATTTGCGAGGCCGAACGGCGTTACTAAGTATTTAAATAGTCTATACCTAGTACGGAATGCAGTAAGCCATTCATCTCCTTTTATAATATAGAGACGGTTAAATGCGTGGATAAGGTTAAGTTTCGTATAGTAGTAAGCCTTACTTAATTGGTTTAGTGTTTCTTAAATTAACGGGAGCGGGTACCGATTCTTAATGGTAATAGCATTAAGAGCTCAGTAGTCTATATAGAAGCGCAGACCGCTGCCAGGTTTCTTAATAAAGATTATAGGTGCAGCTATAGGCGAAGAGCTTGCTCTGATGAATCCTTTACTTAGGTGTTCGTTTTAGGACATTCTATATAAGGGTCTAAATCCTAGCTGTTTTCCTTCTTTAAGTATAATCTTGTGGTTATATAGTTGGTGCTCTACTAACTTGTTAGCTTTCTTTTGTAAAAATACTTCTAGATACTTATAATAGTATACTGGTACTTTTGTGGCAGGGTTAGTATACTTCTTTAGTGCTAGGGCCTTTTTAATATTGGCCATTGTAATAGCGAAGATTGTATATTTAGGTTTCCTGGTAAGTTGTGCTAACAGGGTAGCTCTAATTATATTAATATCCGTAGAAAGGGGGGTAAGTTACCGGCTAGCAACTTCCTTTTAATTATCTACTATTTCTTGTTTAACTTTAGGTTTAGTATTAGGTACGGAGTTAGTATTAGATTTAGGTTTAGGTTCTTTAAGTATCCTTTTTATAGTAGAATACTAGTTCTTCTAGTACTTTCGTATGTTAAGCTTAAGTTTAAGCTTCTGCTTGGTTTGGGGTAGTATAGTAGTTAGGGTTGGTTTATATAGTTCGGTGTGATTTTTAGGTTCTTAGTGGAATTAGGTAGACTTTTTAGACTAATAGATCCTAGTGGATTTTTCAGATTTCAGTTTAAGGTCTGAGCAGTAAGTTATAAGGCACTTCTACTTATAATAGGAGGCGGTAAATAGAAGCTTAAGGTTGTCCTAATTAATGGTTACCTTATATAGCTTCATCTAAGGTTGTCTAAATATTACTAAGTGACCTAGGGTGGTAACGAAAAGCCTAATTAGTTCTTCGTGGTTTAGGTATTAGAGTCTTAGGAATACTACGTGGGTAATACGGCCTAAAACAGTGCGTTTACTATTAAATCCAAATACGTTAATATGCTGGTTAAGGGGGGTTAGGGTAAAACCATTATCTTATATAAAGATCTTATTAATAAATCCTATACTATTGGCTCCTGTGTTAATTAGAACTTAAGTATTAGCCTATTAATTGTTCTACCAAAGACAACAGTTAATAGTTATGCTGCGATCCTAAGAGTTAGAATTCATGATATCTAGAGCATTTAATGAGATCCTAAGGCAGCACCATCCTAGAGAGCGACTTAGCTCTAAGACCTTCCTTTTAGAGGCGACTAGGGTGGGGTTCCTATAGAACGTCGGCTATAACTTCGTCCTTATAAGTGGTACTTACTAGATACGGGGCTGGAGCTATATAAAGATTAGGGACGGTAACTAGAGGATTAGTGCGGTGAACGGTTGCTAGTATTAGCCGTTTATAAATTGTATTGGGGTATAGGGATAGAGTAGTATCTTAAAATATAAGCCTTGCTTCCGCATTTAAAGTAAAGGCCTAGCTTAATACGTTGTTCTTATTTAAGGGACCTGTCACAGCGACTCAGTCAATCGAGGCATAAGCGCCGTATAGAGCGTATGCAAGCCTGTACAATTGGAATGTCTATGGACTCGGATATCAAGATGAGGAGTAGAAGAAGGTCGTGGAAAGGACACGTCTATATACATGAAGCCAAGACGTAAGCGAACCCCCCTGACTAGGCCCTATCGGTTACGCACATCAGTGCCGTAACAGGACCCTAGTGGGGCATACTCTAGGGTTCTAGAGTTAATGTCTATAGCGTTAGGGTGCTTAGGCTAAGACAATAACTTAATAGTTATTTGCGGAGCTGTTATATTATATTAAGAAGTGGACTTTGGTGTTAGGCGTAGTATATTATTGTATTATTTATTAATAACGTTTGCGCAGACGTTAAGGGCTCCTAGTAGGTCTATACCTATTAGGGAGGTTTTTAGTTTAGGACTTAGGGATTTAATAAGGCTATTAACCAGTGTAGAGTTATTCCAGCCTATTTCCTTTACGTAATGGTTAAATTTGGAGAAGTATACTAGAAAGCTTTTTGTTCCTTAAGTTATATAGTTTATCTTTCTCTAAGCAGTAGCTTAGCGGTTTGGGTTACTATACGTAGCTTTAAGAAGTATAACTAGACTTTATACTAAATTTAGTTAAAGGGGTTTAATAAGATTAGCTACGTCTCCTCCTAGTTAACTTAGGGCGTAGCAGAGTTAGTTAGCTTTAGTTAGGTAGCGGTTAGTATTACTAGTTAGCTTATTTTTAAGCTGGCTTAGAAATAATTAGAGTTCTTATTATTTACTAGTAAATATTAGAGGGTCTAGTAGTTGTTTAAATTGTTATAGTACGGTAGTTAGTTTGGGGTGAATAGCTACTATAGGTTTAGGACTCTCGTTTCGCGTATTCGTCTCTAGAGAAGGCGTTCGGTCTTAGGGCCCTAGTATAGGCATCTTAAGGGTACGGACTTCTTCTTAAAGGTCCTTAATTATTTATAGGTGTCGTGCTTCTTATTCAGCTTATTATTAAGTTAAAGTAGCTTAGTTCTGTACGAGGGCGTCTATAAAGGACTTCTATATCTTTGCTAATTGTTCTTAGAGTGCGGATATAATGCCAGCGGCTATTATAGGGGCTTTAGGGTTGTTCTATATTTTAGAGGGTAGTATATAAAGTTAACGCAATATAGTGTCACAGAGTAAGTATAAGCGGTGATAATATATAGCGAAGTAGATATTATTAAGCTATATATATAAACTGTGTAATAAAGTTAAGACATTACATAAGGAAAAGAAAGTAGGAAATAGGGGGAAAAGGGTATATAACGTTCACTTAGTTGCTAGGTTAATAGGTACTATGCTACGCACGGGCAGGGTAGAGCTTAGGTGGCGGTTCTAGTAGAACTTGGCAGAATTCGGCAGTTAGAGGTCCTTAAAGTTGCCAGTTGGCAACTCCAACAGTAGAGACGGCAGATTGCGGCGGAATACGGCAGATTGCTGTCAGATTGCCGTCTCGTGGTCGGTCTCCAGTTGTTCAGTCGGTGGAAACAGGTGGACGTGTGTAAGGTGTCACAGGGGTGTCCCATAACAGGTATATTATCTTCTAGCTCTTCTAAGTAGTTTATAAACTAGACTACACTCTAGCCTTCTCACTGTTTTATATTATAGTATTACTGGTTATAATCTATCCCTTAATTAGTAGGGTTTTAGACCTAATTAACCAACTAGAACTTAAATTCGCTAAATCTAAGGGGTGTAGTAAGTTTCTTCTTATAGCGTATCTATAAACTCTTAACGGTACCATATAGAAAGGTAGAAGCAATTAGTGTCTAATTATACTTATTAGAGTAATATTTTGGATCTAGCTAAAACTTGGTTTCGCATTAACAGATAAAATAATTACAGTTCCAGAGACTATTACCATTATACTTATTAGGTTCCTTTATACAGAATTTAGGTTTATCTAATATTATAGCGTAGTGTGGTATTACCCCTTTAAGTCCGCTTCGTGTCTAGGGTGTCTATACTTCTCCTAATTATCCTTATAATTGTTTTTAGTAGTCTTAATATACTTATCTTAATTGTATTTCTAACTCCTTTGTTTTTTATAAGGTCTTACATAGCGACCACTCTAATAACTCCCTAGCAGTAATTATTTCTAAGGGTTTTAGAAAGTTAGACAAACCAGCTATAGCTTCTTAATCTACTCCTTTATAAGTAAAGGGGATGCGCTCCTTTAAGGAGACTCTGCCAGCCTCTTATAGTAAGGGCGTCGTTTTAAGGGGTAAGGAGGTATAGCCTATTATTATTAATTAATAGTCGTACGTTCTTTCTATAAAGGATTATAAGTAATTAGAATTATAAGAGGCCAGTCTAACTAGAATATATAGTTATCTAATTAATAGTGTAGAATAAGAGTTACAGGTAAGTAGAAGGTAAGTTAAAGGTAGAATAAGCTTTATATATTAAAGGACAAATGCTTTCTAACTTCTTCTATTTAGAGACTAATTGCTAGTTCTTCTTTAGAGGAGAACCAGCTCCCTATATAATCCTTCTAAGACACTAGTAAAACCATTTACCCCTTATCTATCTAACCATGTCTCCTCTAGGACATTAGTAGGATATTAGTGAAACCTTTATCTGTCTTATCTAATATGTACCTTTTAGAAGCGCCCATTACATAATAGCTCCTAGGTAGTCTTACTATAGCCTATCTACTTAACCTTATACCATATTTTATTATTAATATCCTTATAACTAATAATCTTTAAAACTTCCTATTTATCTTCTTCTTATCCTCTATATATATCTGCCTTATAAACTAGTAGCTTAACATTCCTATATACTAGCTCTATATAACGTGTCCTGCCCTTATATTACTATATAGGCTAAAAGATATAGAGTGCTTATAAACTTGTCGCAAGCGCGGCGGGATCCAATATATATACTCTTATACTCTAGCATTGCAATATACTATATAGGGTAGATTCTTATCTTTTTTAGTAAGTTAAGTCTATATATAACTTCTAAGATCTTTACTTTAATTGTAAATGGTTCTAATCTAATATAGTCTAATTTCTCACTTAGTCCGCGAAGTAGGCCTTAAAGTTAATGCTAGTAATATTAATCTATTAGCAGCTCCTCCAGTAGGCAGTACTTACTCTATTATTAATACCCTCGCTTATTTATATACTGCTAGTATTACTCCTAAGGCTTCTGCTATAAATAAATATAGGAAGCCGTCTGTTCCTTCTCCTCTAGGGCTATTTAAGCCTAGCTAGCGCGCCAACCAATAAAGGTAACTTGGATAACTTATATAGAGCCGCCTATAGACTATAGTTAGTGTATATAGTTTTAGAATAAGGAAGTTAAGGAAGTTAAGGAGGCTATACCATATTAGGTATTAAAGGGCTATAGTTATTATAAGCACTATTATAATAAAACTAAGGAGGAGGTTAAGGTAAGGAAGGAGCGTAAAAGGGATAAGCTTTATCCTAGATGGGAGCATAATATTAAGAGACTTAAGGGCCTAAATTTAAAGGTTCTATTAGATCTAGATAGGCTTAATTTAGGCCCTTATAGTTTAAATCTTATTAATTAGGATAATAAGGACTTTAATATTAAAGATATATTAAAAGGGTAGGCAAAAAGCTATATTAAAGCTATTAAATTTAAGGTTAAGGTGTTTGTCTTAAGCATTAGACTAAGTAGGTAACCATTAACTATCCTATCCACGATTAGTTTAGGCTCTATATTAATGGTTTTAAGGTTACTATAGAATATTTAGTTAAACAGAAACGGCAGTTATATAACCTAAGCCTTATTAAGGACGTCATTATAAATAAGATTAACTATTAACTTAGTAGTAAGATCTATACCTAGGTTAAATATTTTATAGTTATATAGTATATTTCTAGCCATGGCGGATAAGCTAACTGCTTTATTAACAACTTCTTTATTAAATAGAGCGATTACCTACTTAAAGTTATTAATATTTAGTAGGCGTATAACCTTAATAGTAATATTTAATTAACCTTTAAAGTTAAGATTAACTATATAGCGTTTATAAAGTTAGGAAGGAAGAGGAAGGTTATTATTATTATTTATTACTTAACGTCCGATTCGGATCCCTGTTGGGCCCACGCGGACTACTCCTTATATACATATAGGGAGAAAACTCTATTTGAGAAAACCCTATAATCCATCTCCCTACCTTTTAGGGCTCGCTTATAAGTCGCCTATAAGTCACCAGTAGTGCTTTACTACCTTACTTTTTAACCTTTTTAGGAACCACTACTGCCGTAACAAACCTACGGACGCGCTAGTATTACACACTATACTCTACTCCTATAGAGTTATTAGGGGGCGCCTATTACTCGCCCCTTTACCTTTTATTACTATTTCCTTTGCAACCCAGAACTGGTCTAGTATATTTTAGTTAATAAGCCACCGGGTAGCCGCCTTAAGGCCTTTCTATATTAAGAGCAGTGTATTATAGTTTTCTATGCCAGCTACTAAGAGCATTGCTTCTTAGTCGGTGCGTAAAGGGCATAATAATATTACGTATTTTGGTGTCTGTCTTAGCCAGCTATATTTACACCTTAGGCTACCCACTAGGACACCTACCTAGTAAAGCCAATCTTTTAATCCTATTATTCCTATTCTTAGGAGTGTTACTATTATATTTTCTGCCTTTATTAGGCTCTCTTAGAGCCCTTAGGTATTTACCCCCCATAGTATTACCTATGCTACGGCTTAGGTTCCCCTTGCCTAAGTCTACCTCTATACCTTTAACTCCTATTTATCTCTCCAGCGTCAGTCCAACCAGTATTATATTACGGTAGATGGTTTTCCAGTACTCTTTTATACTCTACTTTGGCTTCTTTCTCTCCCTTACTATTATCTTTGCTGGCCTCTTACGCGTCTCCCTTTCTTCTCTATATAGGCCTAGGCCCTAGCGCCACACTATTCTTCTTTTACTTTCTCTACCTGTTTTCCTAATATATCTTCCCTACTTTAGGGTTGTTGGTTTCTTCTCCTATAGGGCACCCTAGGGTCCCTCTATAGTTTATTTAGGC
>Ga0307507_10007276_pt1 | contig 16216 bp, 15 predicted proteins | sample 7_EM_MG_FD_207223 | JGI IMG/M metagenome (GOLD analysis project Ga0307507, IMG submission 207223) | Populus trichocarpa ectomycorrhiza microbial communities from riparian zone in the Pacific Northwest, United States - 7_EM | ecosystem: Host-associated > Plants > Roots > Unclassified | place... | reverse complement strand
TTGACGATTAAAACTTAGTCAAAATAATTTAATGCAAGGCTGACGGGAGATAGATGGGAATAATCGCTTACTTAGAGATTCCATGAGGTCTCTCCAACTGGCGCTCCGTGATTCGACGCAGGTTGGGGGTCTGGAGTTCTCTAGCCAAATCTTCCACTAGCATCGTGAGGTGACGGGTGAGTTCCAGGATGTCATCTGGGTGGTGGTGCTTTTTAATGTGGATGACGCGATCTTTCACAGGCAGCAGAGCGTGTGGGAAGCCAATGATTCCTTCCCCTTGGGCGTCTGTCATGTGGTGGGGGTCAAGGTTGCGGGCCTTCATATAGGCCTTGAGCGTCTAACGCCAATCGAAGTGGACACCATATGTAAAGCCAGGACCGAACCACCCGCACTACTATTTAGCGTACACCCTGTCGCTATACGCAGTCCTAATTTGTGCTGAATTGTTAGCCTGACAGATTCTGATACACAAATAAAAGTTTTCTTTAACATACCCAGTGCCCGTGTCTTCCATGGCTGGCTCGCAGTGCACGCGCTCCGTCAGGTGTCTGTTTACAAGAAAGTTCGTTGTGAGCGCTATATCATGCAAGGCGAATCTGGTGCTTTCCGTGATTACATCCCCTCTCCCCTCAGAGGGGCCACGGGCGACTATACACCGCAGAGTCTTTCTTTGTTTTCTGCTCTCAGAGTCAATGCTCTGGGGCTGCGCCGAGGGGTGTCCAAGGCGAATTGAAACATTAATATGGCCCAAGAATATATAAACGTCGTGTACTTACTTTCCCTTCTCTGAGTGCTGTTTCCGTGAGATAGGAGGTGCCATGGGGACGTGTGCGATGTTTAGATAGAATAAAACTCAGTGCAACAGATGAGAAAAATTATTGATAAGTCAACTAACAGGGGAGAATCTTGGAGTGAGGTTGACGTATGTAGGTCAAAATCTGGGGCAAGACGTGGGGAGAAGAGCGAAGAGGAACGTATGGAGTATGAGTATGCCAAAGTGGAAGGAGAGGTAGGAGGGGTCCTTATATCCACCACATCAATGCCGGGTGTACATTTCATGACTGTTAGCCCAGGGGGGTGTACCGTTCGAGGCAAGAACGCCAAGTAGGGTGTGCTAGTACCACCACGTCACACAGCGAAGTGGATACCGGTATAGTGAGCCAGATGAACGAGGCAAATAGCGGATATAGAAATTGTGATAGATAAAGATATAGAACATATACAATGTAATGATCGTGAACACTTCTGAGTCTCAGAGATTTCCACCGCGTGTTATGAAATAAGGTTATAAGCCTCGCAAGGAATATGATGCCGAGAGACGTAAGGGAGACGACCTCTCCTGCCGTCTGCCAACACAGCATCGAGATCACTTGAATCTTTCATCCATCAAGCGCAAGAGCACACATGAGCGAAGCCAGACGAACGTGAACTGATCAGATGGAGATTATCAGGCAGGCAGGCAGACAGGCTATGAGAAATATATTCGAAACCGCTAAGAACTCTAATGCTAAACAATCTCACTGATACACTATACGCCTAGGCGGACTCAGCGAATGATAGACACTGCGTGAAATCCAACTCTCAGGAGCTCGAACGGTAACTCTTGGGCTTACGCTTGTGACCATCCGCGTCATCGAAGGAAGCAGTGCGCTTCTGTACCTCCTAGGTTTCCAAAAATTGCCTAGCCATGGAAGCCAAACGCAATCTCTTGGACTTACGCTCATTACAAGTTTTGTCATAGAACAAAGCCCTGTGATTTGGTGTCATGTCGCCTTGAGTAGGGTGATGTCCCAGTCCCGCCGAGTCTTCTATGTTCAACCGGCCCGACCAATTGAGGGCTAGGGGTATACGTTTCGCGGGAGATTCTCTTGTCTCTCCCCTAGCGGATGACGACATCCCAACGCTGCCCTTGCGTCCATCCCTGGCGCCAGAGACATCCCATGACGCGCCTGATAATGCTACAAGTAAAGTCTTAGAGACATCTCCATCTTGCAGTTTACTTGCTTGATTAGCCGGCCCAGGATTGTCTATTGGCTGTGCTGGTCTGTCCCCTGGATCAAATGAACCTCCACATAATTGATGTCCTGCTATCGCTTCATTCGCCCCATTGGTCTGAGTGCCTGGAACAAGATAGTTGTGCCCCCTCAACCAGGGTGTGGGTTGCCTACTTATGTTATTTGGACGCAGATAATAGATTAAAAGATTAAGCGGGTCTTCAAGAACTGGATTCGACAGGAGCCAGGCCCTTAGCGCTTTATTGTCATCGACTAGGATGAAGACATAATTGATCCACCAGAGCCGAGTCTGGGGATAGTCTCGTAGGAGTTGGCGTCTTGCGCCTCTAGCGCCAAGTATGTACCGAATCGTCTCAAGTCTTATGGCTCTGGTAATTATTGTTGATAGTGTATGGATGTTATACGAATCCAACTCAGCAATCTGTACCAGCTTGACAGGGCGCCAAGTGAGCCGGCGATCATTAGGCGTGTCTACGGGGCTGTTACCCGTGTGACGGATTCAAACAATACGCACTGCGCCTGGAGGTCCAAGTAGAGTGCTGAAATCTACAATTCCTTAGTCAGTAAGTGAAAAACCAAAACACACGTATTATTTTGAAAACTCTCCTGTTGGCGCCGGGCGATTCTGTGGGAGATAAAGGAAGATGGGTGCCTGGGCAGGGCTGTCAGGTAGGCTGTCAGGTAAGATGTTAGGTGGGCTGTTAGGTGAGCTCTCTGCTTGGGTGTTTGCAGCGCTGTTTGCGGGGCTGTTTGCTGGGCTGTTTGCTGTGGTGTTTGCTTGACTGTTTGCTGGACTGTTTGCTTGGCTCCTGCCTGAGCTGCTGCCTGCCCTGCTGAGTGGGGTATCGAGTAGGATAGGTGCTTGTGGCGACCCACCCACTGTGGGTGTAACCGCCTCCTGGGTGGTGGCGGGAATCCATAGGTTAACGATACTATCACGATACCAAAGTGCGGTAGATAATGAGACTAAGTACCGGAGGCTTTAGACTAAGTTGTTGTAACAAACTTCTTACTATATCGCAACTACCAAGTACTTCCTAATAGCTAAGTATGTTTGGGTCTTGCTGGTTTCTCCAAGCACACTGAAGAAGTAACTGTTCCACCAAGTATATTGAAAACTCTATCGGTTGAAGTCTGCTCTCGCTAAGTTTGAATTATAGCAGGGCTTAAATAAACTTGTCAGGCTAACCGGAGCCTTGTAAACAAATAATCATAAAGATTCCCAAACGGTAGCCTTGAATCGTTATATAAAACATATCAAGTATCAAACGATACCCTGATACAATAAATGAAACATACTGAGTATCAAACGATACTTGAAATAAAACATAAATCATCATGAGTATCAAACTCAATCATAAAACATACTAGGTATCACCAATACTGAAAATCAACCAGTAACCCGTACCGGTTACACACCGAAAACAAAATGAAAACATCCTTTCAAATATAAAACAAAGAAAACCTCTATCTCCTCGCTATCATAGTTGGTGTCCACATGGGGTTCCTAGAAACCCAAGTCCACCGTCGGCTCCTCAGAGTGCTGCTCATAAACATCCTGAGTAGGAGTAAAACAAACCGTAATATAACCGGAAAAAACAGTTGGAAATTCCTCCCCTGATATGTTGTCAGTCCACCATGCCTAAACCACGTCCTCCGCCTTCGCAAGTCCTTCCACTAGGTCCCAACCATTCTCGCTATTGGGGTAGCCTTTCCATTTCACCAAGAATTGTCCTCTGCCATGTCTCGTCCTATGGTCAAGAACTGTCAATACCTCACATTCCTTCTCTTTATCAATTAGGATAAGCGCCGGGTTGGTGTTCGCCCCTCAAGGGAATTGCTCATCATGGTTAGGATTGTAGGGTTTACCAACTCAACAGTGGAATACTCCCCTCTGCCGTCGATATATCCTCCTATGCAGACTAACTGTGTAGTTCTGGGTAGGTTCATCGAATTCGATGACAACAAAGGGACCTCTTCATCGGGGTTGTAACTTCCTGGTCCTGGCAGATTCCATCGCAAATTCGTCACCAAATAACATTTCCTTCCGCCCAATCTCAACTGGTTTAACATCTTCCCTTTTCTTAGCCGCAGTCTTGGTAGATCTAACTCTTGCTAGCTTTGGAGCTTGGTAAGCCGCATTCCTCATTTCCTGGTGGTTGTTGTAATAATCGTCAGAGGCAGGAACCGTGGCCGAGTAGACAGGGTAGGTGTCTAAGAGGGGGTAGTCTCGACTATACACCGCTTTGTATGGGGCCATATTGATAGTATCCGAGTGGCCAACGTTAGAATCTGCTAGTACTTCGGGGAGGGAGGTGAGCCAATTGTTTTGGGTGAGGTTGGTGACCTTTCTCAGGGGAGTTTTGAGCCCCCAGACCTTCCGTTCTGCCTCCCCATTGGTTTGGTGATGGCTAGGTCCGGCCATAATGTGTTCCATTCCGATGGTCTTAACTGTCTACTTCCAGAACTTAGAGGTCAATTGTGGGTCCGCATCCCTCACAATCGAGGTAGGGACTCCCTGAGGCGAAAAAGTATAGTGCGGGTGTAGCTCTTTAGTTTGTACTGCCGTTGCAGTAACCGATGTTGGGATCAGCCAGCTGAATCCCACCGCTCTCTCCACTACTACCAGGACTCAATCTTGGCCCTTCAAATTGGTAAAGGGACCCATAAATCAATAGCATAACTAGAGAATATCCCTGAAAGGATAAGGAGGGTTTGGGCTTCACCGGCTGGTAGGGTGTTGCGTTCCCTGTTGGCCTGGCATAGCTTGCATTGCCTAACAAAGTCCTTAAAATCCTTCCACATTTCCGGCCAGTAGATATATTCGGATGCATACTGGAGGTTCCTATGTGCGCTGTAGTGCCCCTTGGTGTGGATCTCGCTAAGCATTACGTCCCTAAGTGTTTCTCCATTGATCTCATGTTCCTTTGGTATGTAGAGGCAGTCCTCTCCTCCTCGAGTGGTGGTATAGAGTTACCCATTCCTGATGCGGTAGTGTTGCATTTTTCCCCCTCTGGAGGTATTGCTAGAGTCTTGAGCCAGTTGGTATACAGTGTTATTCTTGTACCCTTTGATCCTCTGCTCCCTCCTTATAGTCTCCATCTCGTTCATAGCTTGAACCACAGCTCTTTCATCCACAATGCTTTCCCACCTGGTACACTCGCTTTCCTCCTCTTCTGCAATATCGTTGTATACCTGGTAGAGGTTTCTGTCGTGGTTGGGTAGCTTTGGTGGTTCAATTACTGGAATAACGTGGTGGGAGGCAAGTGGCCCTCCTTAGAGGGGCTTGGTAGGTATGGGTCTGCGGGCATGGTCCACCGGGCACACAGGGCTTTCGCAGGGTACATTTGTTATGATGGGGCCTAGGACTTCCTGTAGGCTTCTTTTGATCTTCGACAGGTCTGGTTGAGGTCGAGGGCAGATGATCGTTCCTTTATTGATCTCCGGATCCATAGCATCTTTCATTCCTCCTTGCTGGAGGTTCATCAAGTGGAGGGCTGCTTTTCAACTCCCCTGCATAGACCTTATTTATAATCTTATCATCTTCATGGACAGGGCACATCAGGACGAAACAATCTGAGCAGTGTGGTACTGAGTGTGCGATCTCCTCGTCACTCCGGCCGCTGCTGATGCTCTGATAGTCACCCCAATTGTTGATAGGGTCCTTGTTTCCATAATGGCTGGTATCGAGCACCGCGCGATCGATACTGCAGTTGCCGCTGCAGTCCGAGTGGTTATGGTTGTAGTTAAATTCGAGGGCTTCGAATCGAGACATGTCTTCTGGATCGGATTCGGTGAAGTGGATAGGAGGAGAAGTGTCCTTCTCTGAATCTTGTTGAGTAGGGTCTTGCATGGTATGGGGATAGCGTTTGTCCTCTGTGGAAAGGCGAGATAAAGCGTCCGCTAAATAGTTCCATTGTCCTGGCAGGTGTATGATTGTTGTCCTCAACTGGCCTATGTATCCTCGCCACCCCAGTTGCTCCTTTGTTGGTGTTCTACTTGTTTTGAGGTACATCATGGGCTGGTGATCATTGACTATCATGAATTCCTTTCCTGCCAGGAGGTGATAGAATGCTGTAAGAGCATCAACTATCGGCAATGCTTCCTTGTCTTTACTACCATAGTTCATCTGGGCGTTCGAGAACTTCCTAAAGTGGAGTGCTGCCGGTCTGGCTGTATCAGCTGTTTCTCCTTGTCCCACCCAAGGACCAACTCCTGTATTACAGATGTCGGTTATCAGGCATATTGGTGATGTGGATTCATGGGCGATCACTTTCATGAGCGGGTTGTCTGCTGCAGCTTGCTTAACATTAACCATGGCCTGATCATGTGGTGCAGTCCACACAAATTCCTCTGTTCCAGTAAGCGAGGTCAGAGGTGCTGTGATCGACGCCAAGGGTGGGATGAATTGGCTAATGGAATTGAGAACTACGTGAAATTCCTGCAATTGTTCCTTGTTCTTTGGAGTAGTCCATGCTTCAATTCTCGCCATCTTCCCAGGTGATGCTCTTAACCCCTGATCGTCAATGATATATGGTAAAACATCCATGCTTCCGGCAAAGAATTCCGACCTCGTTCTGCTAGGATAAAACTGGCCTTGTTTTTGGTTATCGCACACCATTGCGCTGTGTTTCAAATAGTCTGGTTCTGTATTAGAATATATGAGAATATCGTCAATATAAACTCATATGAATTGTGCTAGGTAGTCAGCGAATAAATCAGACATTATTCGCATAAATGTTCCTGGTGCATTCATGTCTCCTTGTAGGATTACTTTGCTAACAAAACATCCTCAAGGGGACTTGAAAACATTCTTATCACCATCCTTGGCTTCGACCCTCGTCTGAAAGTAGGCATCACTGAGTTCAATGTTGCTTCGGTATCTCGATCTTCATAGCGAGTTCAGGATCATTCCTTGGTTTGGAATCGTTTCATCGTCTTTGATGGTTATCTCATTCCTTGCTGTGAGATCGACCACTAGTTTCATTCTGATTGTCTCTTTCGTTTCCGGGGCGAAGATCGGTCCTGCTCCATGGACTGCTTTCCGTTCGATAATCCCTTGTTCAACCTTCTTATTGATCCATAAACTCATGTCCTTCGCCCATGTCTCTGGAATTGAGTAAGTTGGTAAGCTTCTTAGTTCCTTTCCTGGTATTAGGCGGATTTCGTGGTTGATCTTTCTAAGTGGTGGCAGTCCTTTTGGTCTGGCTTCTGGGAAAACCTCCACGAGTTGGCCCATTACATCTTCAGTGGTGACGACCGCTGCTCGGATATGTCCGCTCGTTGGTGTGCAGTTGATCCTTATTCCAAACTTGGCGAAGTCAATAGATAACCCGCCACATTCGATTATAGCTTTGGGTTGTTTCAGGAATGGCATTCCTATTAGGGTGTCGTACTTCGCCAGGTTTCTGCCAAGCATTTTGTTTCCTTTTGTCTACAGTTTTCCTACTATTAGGTTAACAATGTATTCTTTACTACTCTCGGATTGTGATCCCTTCATCGCCATGAGTATCTTGGTTCGTTCATTCAATTCTATGCATCGTCCACCATGGGTAGTGACAAAGGCAGCGCTAAACAGGTTCGCTCCAATCGTGCCTGTATCAAACAGGACTTTTGCTTCTTTTCCATTAATGAACAGAGTTCTCTCAAGTGCATGGTGTGCCTTGATTATAGTTGGGTGAGTGGTTTTTGTAGCAGCAGAGCTTTTTCGAATTCTAGGGTATTGATGTATACCTCATCATATTCGCTGAGCTCTGTTCCTAGCTTGGATGATGCTTTCTTTTCACCTTTGCCTTTCCTTCGGCCTTCTTGCTTAACCAATCCTTTACCATATTTCCTTCACCACCACAGGTGAAACAGGCTCCTTACTTTCTTTGTTCCTTCTTGTTGGCGGAGTTGCCATCATTATTGAACTTCTTCTTTGGTTTGAGTTCTGTCTTCTTGTAGTTGGTTCCTTAGGTTGTTTATCATCCCGTTCTTTTCCATATATTCCTGTACTTCGATGGATAGATTCTAGTCTTTCTGCCATAGCAATAACAGTGTTGATATTCTGGTCTCCCGTGTAATGAGTTTCCACGTCTGGTTGGCGTCTTCGGTGCATACTAGCATAGAATTGTTTTATGCAAGGGTAGTCACTTATAGTGCCTCCTGGTAGCTGTGATCTATGCATGAATAGAGCTGTACCTATGATAAATATTTTCTGGACTTGTCCATTTCAGGATTGCCTGATGCTGTTGAACTTCTGATAGGTATCATCCTTAAGCTTGAATCATTGGAATCGTTCCCTGAGATAGGTTACCAGTAGGTCTCGCTTGAGGTTTTCTCCAAATAGTTCTGCCGCTTGGAATGCCGCTTCTTGGGCTTGTCCTTCTGGATAGAGAATCCAGTAGTTTCCTGATCCTGCAGCATTCTGGGATAAATTGTGCAATCGTAGATAGAGTTGGACTGAGGTGTACCATAGATCGAATGCCTCCGGTTTGAGGTCTTCGCCATCACCCGTGAATTTCTTTGGTGATGGAACCTGGGGGCTAAGCCTTGTTAAAAGCTGTGGTACTGGTACATGACCTGGTCTGCCAGCTGCTTCACCATGATCGGACATGTCATCAGAGTCCCTGCTTGAGCGGTCTACATCGCCTGCCGGTGCCGCTACTTGGGCCTGGTTGGATAATCCTCTTTATGGAGACTCAGGAAAGCCCCCGCGTGTAACTGTTTCTGCTTTTGCTAGTTCTGTTGCTGACTCCGCTAAATCTTGTTGAGCGCTATCCCTGGCTACTTGTCTGGCTACTTCGTCTATTGAGAACTGTTCCTTTGTAGGTGCTTTGACAAATTGACCCTGTTAATCTCGGGCTCGTTGTTGAACCTTCTTCTTTGGAGGTCTACTCCTGCCGGGTTCCTGGTATTCTTCAATCTTTATAACGTGTCGAAGTTAAAAAAATGTAACCGCCGCCTGGGTGGTGGCGGGAATCGATAGGAGAACGATGCTATCTCTATACCCAAGAGCGCTATAAAGGAAGACTAAGTACCGGAGGCTTTAGACTAAGTTGTTGTAACAAACATCTTACTATATCGCAACTACCAAGTAGTCCCTAATAGCTAAGTATGTTTGGGTCTTGCTGGTTGCTCCAAGCGAACTGAAGAAGTATCTGTTCAACCAAGTATATTGAAAACTCTGTCTGTCGAAGTCTGCTCTCTCTAAGTTCGGACAATAGCAGGTCTTAAATACACTTGTCAGGCTAAGCAGAGCCTCGTCAACATATAACTATAATGACTCCCGAAGGGTAGCCTTGAAACGTTACTTAAAACCTATCAAGTATCAAACGATACCATAATACAATAAATAAAACCTACTAAGTATGAAACGATACTTGAAATCAAACATAACACAAGATGAGTATCAAACTCAATCATAAAACACAAGGAGTGTCAGACGATACTCAAAATCAAACATAAAACATCCTGAGTATCAAACTCGATCATAAAACATGCTGAGTATCAAACGATGCTCGAAATCGACCAGGAACCCCCACCAGTTACAGGGGGAGTGTTTTGTGGAGCAGGTATTCCTTGTCCTCGTATCGGGTAAGCAGCCTGCGCGACTTGTCCTTGCGCTTGCGGTAAGTCAATCGGTGGTTGAGGTTGACCCGGCGGGACACCTGGAGTGACCTGTGTGTGGGCCGGAACGACAGGAATGACTTGTCCTTGCTATTGCGGTTAAGTTTGATGCAGAACGACACCAGGAGCAACTTGTACTTGCGCTTGCCGTTGAGATTGACCCGGAACGACACCAGGCACGACTTGTGCTTGCGCCGGAACGGGACCTGGAATGACTTGCCCTTGCGCTTGCGGTTGGTTACCCGCCAGGAGAGCGTTTTGGGGAATGGGACCTGGGTTCCAATCAGCCGTAGCCGGACCACAGTAAATTGGGGCGCCCAGAGGTCGTAGTGGCAGCGGAACGATTACCTGCACAGTGGGGACCCCTGGCTGGCCCAGTGCAGGTGCAGCCTAGCCCTTAGCCACATCCTGAAGCTGCTTGTTCATAGTGGTATTCAACTTGCTCATATAGTTCTTAACAAATTGAACGATGGCCTCATCGGCCTCGCACATACAAGCAACATTATTCGCAGCTGATTCTGTGGCGAGCTGAACGCCCACAGGGCTAATTCTCCTGATTCCTGCGACGATTGGCTGGAATTCTCCGATAGCAAAATTAGTGAGTGGCGTAAAGTTCCTTGGTACCAGTTGATGGTGCTCAAGTCGCCGCCATTCTCTATCCACCACGGGACCTGCATTATTAGGTCGGAAGCCCATGGCTCCCTCATCATGAGTTATTGACTGACCCCCAAGATTAGGGCTTGTTGCGCTGATCACCCCTAGGAGAGAATATGGTGGAAGTGACTACCTCTGCCCCGCCGGAGCATTTTGTGCTCCTGGATTATGTATGTACACGTATCGTTCGTGGATGATATTGTGGGCCATATTGGTTAATTCTTCGGGTATCCAGATGAGAGTATTGGAACTAGTGGGCTCAATATGGTGGCCCTTGTGGACGTTGTGAATGTGAGATGGTTTTCGGTATGAAGTCCCTTCTATGGCACTCTATCCACTTTTTATATACAACTCCCAGAGGTTGTTGGGACTTTGAAAGAATCAGGCTGGGTTTTCAAGAATGGCTAAAAATAGCAGAAACCTAAGGCTCAAAGACAGGACCCTGCCATTATCAGATTGAACTTGAATAATGGATGATACACGCATGCGCTCAGGAATGGCGCTGGTCTTGAGAAAAACTATACCTGATGCCAGGTGACTTCTGCGCTAAACCCCATGGACGACCAGTTCCTCTTCGGAGCGTCTGAACTCCTTGACCCTGATTGCGAACCCAATGCGTTGGGCTCATTACTAAACATAGCAGTACAAGTACCGTGTAATCTACACAAAACTCACGATATAGACTCAGCTGACTCCCACCATGCCTAGCAAATGTCCATTCTGCTGACGAAAATATATCCGGTCAGGGGAATATGATGAACACCTGCGAACAGCGTAGGCAAATCAGGACATTGTTCTCATGTCCACCGTAGGATATCCATCATCCGGAGATATTATCAATGACGTGGAAGCAAGCATATTGCACCACCCAGAGGCGAGCTAGCTCCAGGATTCAGACCATGAAGCCGGACCAGATCCCAGCGGACACCAGCTCAATGTATTTCCTGCTCAGGAGGTTAATAGTGAGATACCGGACAACTCTATGTCTTCGTTACCCGGCGGAAAGGAGTATTAGCCACGCGCCGGAGAAGCAATTGGAGTAGTCAACGGATTTGAGCAAGGACACAGCAATCTCTTCCAGGATCCGTCGGCACCGTTCAGTTGTGCACAGGGTTTCAAACTTGCCTCTTGCTTCATTCCGAGTAAAGTACCTAAATCACGAATCATTGAATCCTTCTCGAGTGGCCTCGGTAGTTCTGCGTTAGTCGGCTATAGCTCTATGTATACGCTCAAGTATCACCTTCTGTCGTTGGACCAGCACAGTTCGTATCTGCAATGGTTCCAAGGACAAGTTGAGGATAGCAAGAGAACTCTGCCATTCTTTTATCGTAACGTCCTGGATTGTGTCAGATATCTCCTTCACAAGATCGCATACTAGGATAACCTGGGCGACCCGCCGCGGCGTGAATTCAATCCTAATGGTGGAAGGATCTATGCGGAAATGCACACCGCGGACGGGTTGTGGGAGATTCAAATACAGTGCCCTAACCCCCTTTACGGTAACGTTAGCTAACTAATTATAGAAGACACTTCCAGCTGGTCCTACTGTAGTTCCCATTATTGGGACGTCCGATAAGACGGATCTCAGCCACCTCTCTGGTGACAACAAAGCGTGGCCTGTTTATATTACACTCAGATATCTTCCGTCAGCCTGGCGCAACAGCTCTTGAGCCATAGCTATTCTGGTTCTCGCACTATTGCCTGTCTCCTCGAAACTCTCAAAGTCCACGAAAGCACATCAATACCAGAGAGAAGTGAACGCTGACACACGGCAGGACGTATTCAAATTCATTTCTGCAGCCCTGCAGCAGGCAGTGCTTGATGGCGTCCCAATTGATTGTGCTGAGGGGAAGGTTCTGAGGTACTTCCCAATCTTGTCTGCACGGGTTGCGGACCATATGGACAACGTGACACTGCACGGGCTAAAAACCAACTCCTGACCTACCGGTGAGATGCCTGCTGGCAAATGAGGAACCAACATCAAGAACTATGGAGGCAGAGATTAAGCAAGATGTGAACGATATGGATATGAAAACTGGTTCCCAAGCACGAAGGCAGACAGCACTCACGTCAAGTTCCGTGGCCTTGGTATCAATTTGGGCCACAAGGTTTTTCATGGACTCCACCGGGTCTCGGCACCTGACTTGCACACCCCGGACATGCTCCCTACTGTTTATGTCGGATTATTTAAGCACATGATGGACAGGATCCAAGCCTTGCTCAAGAAACAGGGGCGCCTGCAAGTTTTTGACGACATTTGGAAGGCATTACGGCCATACTGTGGGTTTTGGGTACCCAAAAACGCCTACAGCGAGGTTGCGCAGTGGCAAGGGAAAGAGATGAGGAATCTGGGGCGCCGTATTTTGAGGGTTCTCGCGGTGGCACTGCGTCAGCCACAGAGTTCACAAGTGATACCTTTCCACCATGCTCTCGGATAGGTCAGAGCGCTCGTCCACTTCCGTATGATAGCACAATACCAAAGCCACACGTCTGACACCATAACTTATATGGCACATTATCGGAACCAATTTCACCGGATGAAAGGTATCTTCTTGGAGTTTCGAGTAGCTAAGCGTAGACTGGCGAAGGTTGACCAGCAATGGCGGGAGATACAACATCGGAAAACGCAGATGAGGCAGCCTGTGGCTCCCTATAAATGGCGCAGGATCCCTGACAACGATGGCGAAGAAGTGCATCGGCGACGTATGCACTTGATCGATCGCGAATCGCATTTCAACTTTATCAAGATACATCTACTAAGTCATTTTAGTGATCATATACGCCAGTTTGGCAATATACCAATGTATGCTACAGAGTTTGGAGAGCCCGCGCACAAGGAACCAATCGAGGAAGGATGGCGACGATCGAATCAAAATGAGGCCCGGTGCCAAATCGTGGAGGGCTCCAGTCGTCAGCACGCCATCCGCATGATGTTATGTAATATTGAATCGCTTCGATGCCGCGGCGCCGATCTCTCTGCAGATGTCCTGCAACATTTAGAAAGTACAACGAGTCCCCCCACCGCACTGGTTGTCTGTAGGAGGATCCTTGAAGGGCGTTGACACGACCTGTCCAACGGCTTGGATTTTAGTAAGGTGTCGGGGGTCTCCCTCGAGGGTATATGTCGCGAATTGATCTCATATAGTCGGCATAACCGGCCAACAGCGCGCCATCTTCCGGAACATCATTCAATACTTCAATTACTCCCGCTTGAACTACTAACGCAAGTCGAAATCCAGGCTGTGGCGTTCCAAGAAAGCAATGTTTACAACATCCACCGTGCGCCATGCACGGGCGCTCTACACTTCAGGAACCAGGGGAGTCGTCAAAATTGGGTTAGGGTCCAGGCTGGTTCTGACTAGTTTTATGGTGGGCTGCGGGGCGGTCTGCAGGCAAAGCTCGTCACGCTCTTCAAAATCAGGGACTACACCTGTGAGAATGCTGTGCGTCGGGTCATGGCTGTTCGGATGTTGAGTGCAGTCAACTCAGGATTCCCCTCGGACATACATGGCCGTGTTACAGTGCAGATGAGAGAGGAGACTAGAGATTTTAGGATAGTTGACGTAGGGACAATTGACGGCCTTGCGCACATGATCCCCGAGGGGGAACGGCGCTGGCTGGTTAATAGCCGCATTGATTTGCGAACGTTCAACGAAGTATATTAAGGAATCAGAATACAGGGTGGGAGCGGAGGCTGGCTGTGTGTGCGTATCCTAGTACTCGCGCAGCTTTGCCCTAACAAAAAATGCGGTCTGGCGAATCGTGGTGTAGTTTTTCTAACTTCCTTACCACAATTCACCAGACAGCGTTTTGCACATCGTCAAGTTTTATATGTATGATATATAGAAGCAATTGCCCTGAAAATAAAGAGTACTAGCCAGTTTACCCTATACACGAAAGATTCGCAATGGGGGCGCAGGCCGACGTTAGAGATAGCAGGAGGAATACGTCAGGGCGCGCGGAAGAGGCAAGGTGAAGCTGGCGCCGTCATGAGAACCAGGTGAAGAGAACGGGAGCTAAGGTGTAGACAGGGCGTCACCCCGACATGACGTTGCGTCAAGAGATAGAGGGCGTTGCCAGGCAAGACAGGAAGCACAGGCCCCTTGCGTACGTTGCAACAAAATTCATGGCGCCCTGGGCCTAGGGAACGCAGAACCGACGTCGCTTGCGTCAGGGCGCAACGCCGACCAATCTGACTCAAGGTATTTGTTTGCTGATGAAGTGAGTATGAATCATACTCAGACTAACAAATCCTGGACCCGTAGTAGTCATTTAAGTTCGAGTTACTGGTTTCCCAATCATCAGGTATAATAGAGTACTCTGTTCCTACTCAAGAGGTTTACTTGCCTGAACTTATTAGTATTTTGGTTTTATTTGAACCATCACTACACTAACATAAGACGAAGAATAAGTCCTTAACTATCCAATAACTACAAGACAAGGGGTTCTGTTTTTGTCATTATAAGGATATCCAAATGCTGTTTCTTCTATCATTATCCTTCCTGAATTATCGCCCTCTATATATAATCAATGCCTAATATCGCTAGCCTGGTTGTTGCTAATATTTTATTTTCAATGCCAGATATCAAGATATCACACTCATCAACATTACTCAATACATGTTTAGTATTAGCAGCTTCACTGGCCAAGTTGTTGCTTTAGTGTAGTTTCAAGAGGGAGAGAATAGGACCAAGTTATAAGAGAAGAAGGAGCAAATAATAATGGAGGTACCTCCACCCACAGAATACGAAGAAAAAAAGAGCTAAAAGAATAGACAAATAATATACCTGGAGAAAGGGCCAATTTGGACCAAGAAGAAGATATAATTAGAAAGCAGGGGGATAGACCAATAACTATGGGGTGGGAAAGTTAATTTGCACTGGCAGGAGAAATGCCAGTGTGAAGGATAGCGAGGGAAGACATCCTAGCCAGCTGGAACCGAGAGGACCAAATCACACTATATGGAAATATACAAATAATAACTATGGGAAATACACCGATAACTCCTGAGGGGAATGTGATATTCACTCTCCCTGAATCTAAGCAGAGGAGAACCTTGAAGTTTCAACCTCAAAGAAGCCTGTAATGACACTAGAACAAATATAGTTACAGAACTCTGCAGAAGAGAAGTAACAGAAATACTTGCTACAGGTAATCAGGGTGGTCAAGTTAACATTATCAGTGCTGTAGGGGGCAATAACACTACTCAAAAATCACAGGGTGTAAATGATAATCGGGAGAAACAAACCAATAAAGATGAAGCAAACAGGAGTAATACTAGCGACAGAAATTGTTGAAACACGAACTGGGGAGGGAATTTGAATCCCGGAGATGTTCACAATAACACTACATTGGCAGGGAGGAACAAAACTGCCCTACCCAGGACAAGGCAAATGCAAGAAATTCATGTGCTAGCTAATTGGGGTGGACAGCATAGTCCCATGGAGGAGTAGTAATCACTCTATTGGAAGAGTTGCGAATAATAATGATAAGGAATGCCGGAGTAATCCTGAAGGAGAAAGGGGTTGTAGTTATACCAGCAAATGTGCAGGGGAAAACAGGGAACCACGTTTGCACCCTAGTGAAGTTTGTAATCCTGCTGGATTGAAAAGGACGAACAAGAAAGTCATGGTCTAGAGAAGAAATATAGCAGAAATTCATAAGATGTCTGATGGCCTAATGTTCGCAAGGTACTCTTGCAGTAAAAACCACAGTGTAGTCAGAACATGCTTAAGCCTCAGGGTGGCTTCTCTCAATCACAAGAGTAAGTCGTGATATGTTTTCTCTCATCACTTCTGAGAGATATTTAATAACGTAATTTATGGTGTAACCAACCATGACGGTCAAACCGATCAGTGCCAAGACAACTACCCCTCCCTCACCTGGAGGAGCCAACAGCACCCGGATAATGTGCGAGAATACCCAAAACACATACC
>Ga0307507_10007274_pt1 | contig 16218 bp, 15 predicted proteins | sample 7_EM_MG_FD_207223 | JGI IMG/M metagenome (GOLD analysis project Ga0307507, IMG submission 207223) | Populus trichocarpa ectomycorrhiza microbial communities from riparian zone in the Pacific Northwest, United States - 7_EM | ecosystem: Host-associated > Plants > Roots > Unclassified | place... | reverse complement strand
TCGGGTTCGGAGGCATAAAACAGGGCGTCCCTGCCCTTCTCCAGAACCTTGAAGAAGGTCGCCGGGATGTGGATGTACTTGTCGCTGTCGCGCTGCCCGCTCTCGACCAAGAGAACGCGCGTGCCAGGGTCTTCCGACAAACGCGATGCGAGAACGCATCCGGCCGAACCGCCGCCGGCGACGATATAGTCGTATTCCTGCATGCTCAGCCGCCCCTTTGCGCCCCAATGTTTCGACTAGCAGAACACCGTCTGGACGGTCGTGAACTCCTTCAAGCCGTCGACGCCGAATTCCACGCCGAAGCCCGACTGCTTGACGCCGCCAAAGGGCGCGTTCGGTTGGATCGCGCCGTGCTTGTTGATCCACACCGAGCCCGCCTCGATGCGGCCGGCGATCCGCTTGGCCGTCGCCAGATCGGATCCCCACACCGAACCGCCAAGCCCCATTGAGCTTGCGTTTGCCTTCGCGACCGCTTCTTCTACGTCGTGATAGCGGATGATCGGGAGAGCCGGCCCAAACTGCTCCTCGTCGACCAAGCGGCAACCGTGATCGACATCCGCCACGAGCGTAACGGGATAGAAGTATCCCGGACCGCCGGGGGGATCGCCTCCGATCAAGACGCGACCTCCCCTGTCGCGCGCCTCGTCGACGAAGGCCGAGACGATCTCGAACTGGCGCTTGTTCTGGACTGGGCCAAGCGTGGAAGCTTCGGACAGTCCATCGCCGACGACAACTTTCGTGGCATAGGCCGTCAGTTCGCGACAGACGTCATCGTAGAGGCTGTCGTGAACGTAGAGCCGTTTCAGCGCGGCACAGGTCTGGCCGCCGTTGATGAATGCGCCCCAGAACAGGCCCTCGGCGATGGCTTTCGGATCGGCGTCGGGCAAGACGACGCCTGCATCATTGCCACCGAGCTCGAGCGTGAGGCGCTTCAGGGTGGTCGCGGCGCTCTTCATGATCTTGCGTCCCGTCGCGGTGGACCCCGTGAAGGTGACCTTCGCGATGTCGGGATGCGCGGACATCAGAGCACCGATTTCGTTCGCGCCCGTCACGACGTTGACCACGCCGGGCGGCAGCGTTTCGTTCATGAGTTCGACGAGGCGGATCGTGCTGAGCGGCGTGAGGGGCGACGGCTTGATGACGACGGTGTTTCCAGCGCGTATGGCGGGGATGATGTGCCAGCACGCGATCATGACCGGCCAGTTCCATGGCGTGATGGAGCCGACGACGCCGATTGGCTTGCGATGAAGTTCCACGCGGCCTTCAGGGCTGTCCTGAAGCACTTCCGGGGGAAGCGACAATTCGCTGGTGTGACGCGTCCAGGCTACGGCTCCGCCGATCTCGAACCGGGACCCCAGGCCATTGAGCGGCTTGCCTTGCTCCAGCGTGAGCAGACGCGCCAGCTCTTCCGAATTTGCTTCGATCGTTCTCGCAACGGCGCGACAGGCTTCAGCCCTCTCGGTATCCGCCGCATCCCTCCATTTGAGGAACGCACTTGAGGCGGCGGCGACCGCCGCTTCGAGATCGACCGCGGTGGCAACCGGCATCGCTCCCACGACCCCTCCGGTCGAAGGATTGATGACGTCCTGAAAGCCCTCGGCCTCGACCTGACGACCACCAATCAACAAGCTCCAGCGCCTCATGCGAACGTCTCCTGTCCCGCGACTGCTGCGTTTCAGGGAAAACGATCCGGGCCTCTGCTGTCTTGGAATATAACGCGGCACCAATTGGACCGAAGCGCAATTCAACCGCGTGAGAGCTCCTTCGGGGAGCAGTCGAACGCCTTCTTGAAACACCGGTTGAAATAGGAGATGTCATTGAAGCCCGACGAATAGGCGATCTCCGCGATGGTGCCGTCGCTGGCGCCGCGCTGCTTCTCGACCAGCCGATCCCTTGCGAGATGCAGGCGACGATCGCGAATGAAGCAGGTGACCGTGGTGCCGAGGGCGTTAAAATCCTCCTGAAGCGTACGCATGGAGATTCCAAGCCTGGTCGCCAGCCATTGCGGCGTCAGTCGTTCGTCAGTGAGATGGCGGTCGACCAACAGCCGCGCAAGCTCCAGCCGGCCGGTGGCACGATCCTTCAGACAGAGCGGCGCATCTGGCGCGTCTGCGGCGAAGGCCTGCCGCGTCGCTTGCAGAAGCAACTGCCGCAACTCGGCCGATCGCTTGTGACTGTCAGGCGTCTGCAGCATCTTGGCGACCAGCGCCCGCAACATGGTCGACATCGGGTCAGCGGCAGCCAGACGCCGTGATATCTCGAAATCGTTCGGTGCTTCCGCAAGCAGCAACTGTCTAGGCAAATGAACGGACAGGTGATTGCTGAATTGCCCGTCGAAATAGAAGTTCGACGGCAGCGACGAGTCGACCAGTATGCAGTCGCCCGGCGAGATTGTGTTCTGACGCCCCTTTTGCTCTATCCCGCACGAGCCCTCCAACTGGACCAGCAGAAAGAAGTGCTCGCCGTAATCGAGGCGAATATCATGCTCGTCACGGCGAACGACCCCGATATCAGCAGCGACTTGAACGACGCCTACGCCGGCGGCGTTGGAGAGCAGCACGCCCCCGTTGACGACGTCACGCTTCTCCCAACCGCAGGGATTGAACCGGCCACACACGGATTGAAGCCGGTCCCTCCATTCTTCCAATGGAGGTTGTCCCCAGACTGCGAGAGTCCGGTCGCTGAATTCCTGGAGCTGCTGCATGCGTGCCCCTCCCTTGCAATGCGCCGCTGACGGGCGATTTTGATAACATGTTAGGCAATATATTTGTCGTGTCAACGACGTCCCGACGCTGCCGGACGGGCCGTACGGCGACATTCGGGAACACATCCTGGCCTTGTCTTGACGAGTGTCAGGCGAGGTAGGCGCTGTGCAAAATCTGCGGGTTTTCGATAAGCTCCTGTGGTTGGCCGGAGAAGCAAATCCTTCCACGCTCCATCACATAGGCGGCTTGGGAGATTTTGAGTGCAATGTGCGTGAATTGTTCGATGAGCAGGATGCCGATACCTTGCGATGCGAGCTTCTGAAGCACTGGAACCAGACGAGCGACGATGACGGGCGCCAAACCGAACGACAGCTCATCCGCCAAAAGATATCGCGGCTTGCCAATGATCGCCTGCGCGAGCGCCACCATTTGTTGCTGTCCGCCGGACAGATCGCCCGATCGCACACGCAAACGCTCGCGCAGTTCCGGAAAGGTGTCGAGCGCCAGATCGACGGCGGGCTGGAGCTCGGCACGCCTCAGGTGGCAGCCCGCCACCTTCAGATTATCCTCGACGCTGAGGTCACTGAGCACCTGATGCCCTTCGGGCACGGCCGCTACGCCGCTGACGCGAACGCCGTCCGGCCGCAGGCCGACGATCGACCGGCCATCGAGCGCGATCACGCCACTTGCGACCGGCAAGACGCCCGCGATCGCAAGCACAAGGCTGCTCTTGCCCGCGCCGTTGGCGCCGAGCAGAGCGGTGATCTTCCCGGGCGAAATGGTCAGGTCGACGTCATGCAGGATGGCCTTGCCGCTGCGCGCGACATTCAAGCGCTGCACTGTCAGCCCGGTGCTCACGCGCTCTCCTCAAGAACTCCGAGATACGCGGTCCTGACCTTGGGATCCGCAAGCACGTCAGGGGTCGGGCCATAGGCAATCGACGAGCCGAAATCGAGCACCAATGTTGCCGCGCAAGTCGCCGAGATGAGATCGACGTCGTGATCCACCAGCAATACCTGAGCGCCACAATAGCGGTGAACGTTCCTGATGACCTGGCGCAAATGCTCGCTCTCATCCTGCGCGAGGCCGGCGCCCGGCTCATCCATCATAATCAGCCGCGGGCTGCCGACGGTCGAGCGTGCGATCTCCACCATGCGCCGCTCATAGGCGTTGAGGTCGCGGCCAAGCACATTGGCTTTGGCACCGAGACCGACGAAGTCCAGAGCCTTTGCGATCAGTGTCCGCCGCGGCTGGCCGTCGGTCGGGACGTTATCGAGCACTGCGGCAACGTTGTCGGCGGCGCTCAGATTCTCGACCACCTGCTCGTTCTGGAAGGTGCGGCGTATGCCGAACGCGGCGCGCTTGTAGACGGGAATGCCTTTCAGATCCTTGCCGTCGACGCTGACCGATCCCTTCGCAGGCCGTATGAAGCCGGACAGCACGTTGATGAGCGTCGTCTTGCCGGCCCCGTTGGGCCCAACCAGTCCGGTGACCGGCTCCGGCAGACTTGCGGTCAGGGCGCTCAGCCCGCGCACGCCACCGAACAGCACCGTCAGATCGTTGATCTCGATCATGCGGCGGTCCCACCGTTGCCTTTGAAGAACTTGCCGACTGCCCGAAACGCACCGGCAAGTTGGCCTGCTATGCCCTGCGGAGCCGTCATCAGGGCGTGCAGGAGTCCAATTCCGAAGACCATGGTCGCGATGTTGCCGTCGACGTGAAACTCGTTGAGCAATGCGGGGAAAGCCCGCAACATCAGCCCGGCGATGATCGGCCCGAACCAGGAGTAGGCGCCTCCGACGATCGTCAGCGCAAAGAGCATGATCGACTGGCTGGCCGGGAACGCGCTGCCATCGAGCTGCCCCACACCACCGGCGAGCAATCCTCCAGCGATCCCGGCGAGGAAGCCAGCGAGGGCGAAAGCCCAGACCTTGTACGCGACAATGTGGACGCCTCCCGCCAGCGCGCAGACCTCACCACGGCGAATCATGGCCCAGGCGCGGCCGGGTCGTCCGCGGAGATGCGCCAAGACGAGGAGATAGCAGAACGCAGCGACGACGACGGCATAGCGGAAATAAGCCGGGTCGCTTTGCGCCAGGAATGGGCGCGCCATCATGACGCGGGCGCCGGTGCTCTTGCCGAGAACGCCCGTACCACCGTCGGGGAAGCCAAAGGCACTGATCAGCACCTGTATCGCTCCCGCCATCATCAAGGTGATGATGGCAAGGTACAAGCCGCGCATCCTGAGGGCGGGAAGCCCCACAATCAGACCGACCAATGCAGCGGCTGCTCCTCCCGTGAGGAGCGCCAGTTCGAAGGGCGCGCCCGCTCCGTGCGATATCCGCAATGCAAACCATCCGCCGACGCCCAGCAGGCCGTACTGCGCGAGCGATACCATGCCAAGCTGGGCGAAAAGAACGCTGACGCTCAGGCTCGCGACCACCAGCGCGGCGACCGAAATCAGCACGCGCAGCCAGTAGTCGCTCAGGAACGACGGAAGAAGATAGAGCGCCGCAAGCGCGCTGGCGCCAACGGCAATCTCCCGGAGCGGTAACCGGCTGGAGGCGACGAGCGACATTCCTTCGAGACTTCGATCGGTCACGTCGCGGTCACCTGTAGACGAAAACGGGCTTGCGCTGCATCCACAGCATCGCGCCGACCGCGAAGATGAAGGGAGTAGCCGAACGGAACGGCCCGATGACGGGGACTGGTGTCAGAAGCGCTTCGCACACGCCGATCGCAAGAGCGCCGGCGACTGTCGCGGGAAGCGAAGCAAAGCGCCCGATGACCGCGGCTGCGATCGCAGGGATGACGGCGAATGTCAGAGTCTGCCCGCTCAACCGCTGCAAATCGCCCAGCAGAACGCCGCTCACGCCCGCCAGCACGCCAGAAATGACCCAGGCCCAACCGTCGATTTGAAAGACACGCACACCGAGCATCGCACTGAGTTCACGATTGTTGGCAAGCGCCCGCATCTGAAGGCCCATCCGGCTGTGCGCGAGGAACAGCATCACGATGGCCGTTACCGACACCCCGAGACCGAAGGCGATGGCGCGTGTCAACGTGACCCGCACGCCGAGAAGCTCGAAGCTCATCGTATCGGTCGGCAGGCGAAGTCGACGCGGCGCCTCGCCCCAGAGATACCCCATGAAGCCAAGCAGTATCAGCGCAAAGCTGAGCGTTGCCACGGCACGCGTGATCGGGTCGGTGGAGACCAGGCGCGGCGCAATGAGACGGCCATAGGCCAGCGAGACGAGGGCCGCAATGGCTACACCCGCGAGCCACGACAAGGACTCCGGGCCGCCGCGCTCGACGATCGACCAGGAGATGAAAGCCGCCAGGGCGCCGACGGCGCCCTGGGCAAAGTTGACCACGCCTGAGGACCGGTAAAGCACGACAATGCCGACGGCCGAGAGCACGTAGGTCGCGGCCAAGGCGAGACCCGAGACCAGGAAAGGCGTGAAATCCGGCATGGCGACTTACTTCGCGAGCCCGATCGACTTCTCGTGAGCACGCGCGTCGTCAAGTTCGGGGTCTTCCGACTCGATGCAGGCCGGCTTCGGCAACAGCTTGCCATCCTTGACGAGCGAGACGGGCCCCGCATGGTTGGCGTTGTGACGCGGACCGTCACCGACGTACCAGGGCGAGCAGAACATGTCGCTTTCGAAGCGCTTCACGTTCCGCAGCGCCGCCGTCACCGATGGCCGGTCTATCTTGGCGGGATCCAGCTTCAGCAAGGTTTCGGCCGTGACGCGCGCCGCGAGATATCCGGCCTGCGAGAAGGTGTCGCGAGGGTCGGACGCCTTGCCATACTTGTCCATCACCGCGAGCCAGTTCTGCATGTCCGGCGTTCCGGCGTCCGCAGCCTTCAGCTCCATGTCGACGGTCACCTTGCCGTCCCAATACTTGCCGATGGCGCGGGGAAAATCCAAATTGTAGAGCGACGCCGGACCAGTGAAATGCACCTTATCCGCCAGTCCCTGCTCCTCTGCGGCCGCGAAGATCGGAACCGCCATGCCCTTGGGCGTACCCACGCTGATCACGTCAGGCTTGAACGTCATCGCCTCGAGGATAATGGATGTGGCATCCAGCGAGCCCGGGTCGAAGGTGATGATCTTGCCGTCGCCGCCCTGCTTCTTGATCCAGGCGACCGCGCCGGTGCAGGACCATTCGCCGACGTTCGGGATATTCGGCGCGATGCAGACCAGCCGCTTGATCTTGCCCGGATAGGATTGCGCGACATCCATCACGGCCTTGGTGTTGCTGACCCGCGGACCGGCGTTGGTCGGCGCGTAGTTCTTCTGGAAGAAGCAGTCCCGGGGAACGCCGACGCCGGCGATCACCATGATGTCTTCCTTCTCATAAAGACCCTGATTGGCGCCGCAATCGACGAAGCTCATGTTGCCGACCAGGGCAACGGCCTTTTGATCGCGGATGAGCTTCGCCGCGACCTGCGACGACTGTTCGGGATTCCAGGCATCGTCCTCGAGCAGATACTTGATGGGGCGCCCGTTCACGCCGCCATTGGCGTTGAGACACTGGAAGTAGGCCGCAGCGGCCAAACCCGAAGAACTGAAATTGTCGGGCCCGGTTACGCTGACGATACCGCCGATGACGATCGGTTCGCCAGTCGCTTGCTTTCCGGTATTGGCGCCGCACTTGGAATCGGCGGCATACGCTGCGCCGGTCAGGCACGCCACCAGCGTCCCGATCGTGATGGTCAAGAACGCACTTCTCAATTTCATCAGTTTCCCTCCCCGTGACAAATCCCGCGCCGCAGGCGCAGCGATCTTGGCGTGCCTCTTGACGGGCTTCGCCTGATGATCCGACCATAGGCCTGGCTCGCGAAGCCCGTCTTGGACTCCGACGCGGCCGCTCTAGGACGTAAACGCGCACGCCCGATCTGGATGGGATACGCAGATGCAACGGCCTTCGCGGGCTGTCGCCTGCTGATGATTTGCCATGACAAGACATCAGGCGGGCAAGCGCGAAGCCAGCAACGCTGGTGGACTTGGGAATTTCACACTTCGCATGCGCTCCCAGGTGCACTTATCTTGGCTCTAGCGAGTTGCCACAAACCTATGTGATTGCGTCAGCGACCAGTTTCGTATCGGTGAATTGTTCGAACCGGACAACCTTACCGTCGTCCATGTCCCAAACATGAACCACGCGGGCTCGCATCGCCTTTCCGGTCTTCTTGTAGGCTCCCGAATAGGTCCCGATGCCGACAATCGTCGACCCGCCATCGATGAGGCTTTCGAGCGAAAACGCGTAGTCGTTCCACTCTTCGCCAATACGCTTGAACACGCCAGCGACGATCGCCTCAGGGCCGACATAGGTGCCAGCATACGGGAATCCGGCCATCTCGGTCCATGTGGTCTGCCCGGTGATCGGCGCCATCATGGCCTCCACCTCCTTGCGGTCGGACGCCGCATAATGCGCCTTGATCGCCTCGTAGTTCTTGGTCATGTCGCTCGTCCCCGCTCAGACCGGCTCCTTGCCGGCCTCGTAGGTGGTCCTGGATTTTGTCCGGATGAATGCCCCGGCGGGCTTGTTTTCGATCGCGCCCTGGCTGGTCACGCCGAGGAACTTCCCTGTCGATCGCATATCGTCGAAGCTGTAGAAAAAGATCGACGCCACAGGGATGATGAACTCGCGGAACCCGAAAACATACTGGTTGTCGTCGAACTTGTAGGTTGTCGCCAGATCGACATCGCCGTGGCCGCGCTGCACCCCAACCAGATTCTGCCATGCATAACGTTCGGAACTCAGATAGACGTGCTCGTAGACGTGCTGTGGGCTGTATTCATAGTGTGAGGTGAGTCCGATCAGATCTCGGGTCGGCGCCGGCTCGATGCCACCAGGCGGAACGCCGCCGTCACCCAGCAGTCCGGGCATGTAGACCTGGGCCACGCGCGGCTCGCCGGGAGCCTCGGCCGTTTCGCGGACGCGCTCCCGCACCGACAGCACGCGGCATGTCTTGACGTTGACGACGAAGGCTTCGTCCTCGTTCGGCCGCGTGGCCAAGGTCATATTGATGAAGAACACATCCGGTGCGACCAGAATCGCTTCGTACCAGTCTGAGCCGGCCTCGCTACCTTCGCTCCACTCGACTTTATCCCCTGAGGTGAAGAAGAGACCGATGTTGCGTCCATTCTTCAGCGCGACCCTGAAATTCCGCCCAGCGAGCGCATTAGTCACCGGCAATCTATTTGTCGCGATGCCGGCGGCGAAATCATCGAAATGCTTCCAGTCGGCAGGCCTGTTCGCTTCTGCTTCCATGGCTTCCCCCTCCGCTCAATCGACAAAGGCCAGCGTCGGAAGGTCCACAACCGCGGCGCCACCGTCGACGGTCAGGATCGAGCCGTTCATTGCCGCGGCTTCGCCCGAGGCGACGAAACAGATGACATTGGCAACCTCCTCTGGAGCCGCCGGACGGCCGAGCGGTACATCCTTCGTGACCAATTGATAGGCCTCGTCGATCGACGAGAGGCCTCGCTTGTCGACGATGACCTGCATCTGTTCGTCGGCCATGGCCGTCGCCACCCAACCGGGACAGACGATATTGGTTCGGACGCCCTGGTGGCCGTAATCCCGTGCAAGCGACTTGCCGAGGCCGATGCAGGCGTGTTTCATCGTCACATATCCGGCCGCCTGAGGTCCGGCGAACAGGCCAGCGATCGAAGCGACCATCACAATGGCCCCCTTCCGTTCGATCAGGTCAGGAAGACTCTCCCGGGCGCAAACGAAGGCCGTATCCAGGTTGAGGCGGGTCGCGAGCGCCCAGTCCTGATCGCTCATTGAAATGGTCGGGCCGACACCGTGCCCGCCGGCGTTCGCAATCAGGATGTCCACGGGGCCGAACCGGCTATGAATCTCCTCAAGCGCTCCGCGCACGGCGTGCGCGTCGGCGGCGTCTCCCTGCACGACAAAGCACCCGACGTCATCCGCAATCGCGCGCAATGGTTCTTGACGGCGGCCCATGATTGCCACGTTGGCGCCATCGGACACCAGGCGGCGCGCGACAGCGGCGCCAATGCCGGTTCCGCCGCCGGTGATGAGAGCGGTTTTTCCCGAGAACCTCATTTTTGCAACTCAATCCCTCGTCTGCGCGCTTGCGAAGGTTCGGCACCTGAATTCGTCCGCGACGGCGGTGCGAGCGGCACGAACGTGATTAGCGGCCGCAGCCCTCTTTGGATCTCGCCCCAGCGCTTCCAGAGATAGGCCGGTCTGCATGGGTCGTCTTGGACTCCGACGCGACGGTTGTGGGACATAAACGCGTAACGGCGCCGGCAGGCATCCGCGAGCCGTGGTCTCGGTGACCGTCTGGACAGCCCATGTTTGGCCGTCCTATTCTGGCGTCAGGGAGGCCGGCAAATGCACATAAGTGCGAAAAAATACCGCGTCTTGTCTGAAATCATCGAGATGCTTTCCGCCGACTATGGCGATAGCCGGGATCTGCGGAGCAGGATTGGTGGATCGTTGCTCGATCTGCTCGATGCCGATTTGTATGCGTCTTATCTTTGGAATCCGCGAGAACAAGCGTTCGAACGCGGCGTCGCCATCAACATGGACGACTCCTACGTTGAGAAGTACCAGAACTATTTCCAGCATTGCCATGCAACGAGTACGCGACGCTGGATGCGGCACGGCGTCAATCCCGTCAGCGCCATCATTCCGCATCATGATCTGATGAGAACGGAAATCTACAACGACTTCCTGCGTCCGTCAGGACACTACTACGGAATCAACCTGTTCGCCTTCGATGGCCGCAACAACACCGGCGACATCAGGATCTGGCGCAAGAACGGACACCCCGATTTCGACCGCGACGAAGTCGGCCTGCTCAGCCTCATCGCACCGGGATTCGCACGGGCGCTGAAGCGCATCGAGGCACGCGCCCAACCGAAGACTCGGGCGGCTCCAAAATCGACCAGACTGTCGCCACGCGAGGCCGAGGTCGCCGAACTCGCGGCGCAAGGCCTTGCCGACAAGGAAATTGCGCGACGGCTCAATCTGAAGTTCGCGACCGTCCGCACCCATCTGGACAATGCCTTCTCAAAACTTGGCGTGCGCAATCGCACTCAGCTTGTCTCATCGCTCTACGGCTCGGATCGCGCCGACGCACACGACTAGAGCATGATGGCTTGAAGTTGAATTTGCTTCGCCGCGGTGCGAAGCATTCACGGCCCCGTGCATCGCTGATGCCGGGGAACCCAAAACTGCGAAAACAACCCCATGCAAAGTAGAAGATGGGGCTCACACTATCCGAAAACGCAAGATCTAGTCGCACCCCATTGGGCCATTGCGCCTGCGCCCATCGTCTGAGCGGGTTCCCGGCCGCGACACGTCGAGCGCCAGGCCACAAACCCTGCACCTTGTCGCACCGACGCCTACGTCCGCTCTCGGTCAAGGGCTCCCCAATCTTGGGGAGGATTGCTCGCAGACCTGACGTGTTACGATGTTCGCGAACGCTGGGTAGACAAACTATGCCAAACGCTTTCCAGAGCTTTCGCCGCACGGCGATAGCCACGATCATCCTTTTGCTCGCGCCTCTCAACTTTGCCGCCGCGCAAAGCAAGATCACGATCGGTGTCCCTCCGGTTCCGGAATTCGTGCTGCCGATGATTGCGGTGGAGAACGGCGGCTTCCGGGATCGCAGCCTCGACGCGACCATCCGGATCATACCAGGCGGACAATCGATGCCCGCCGCCCTTCAATCCGACTCGCTCCAGATTGCGGCGCTGAGCACCGCCTCCCTGATTCAGGTCACCGACAGCGGCCTGGATCTCGTGATCGTCTCGGGCGGCGCGATCGCGTCGGTGAACGACACCAATTACGGAATCGTGGCGGGCGCAAACTCCGCTATCGAAAAGCCTGAAGACTTCGTCGGCAAGAAGATCGGCACCCCGGGTCTCGGAAGCTTCTTCCACATCATGGCCCGCGAATGGTTTCGCCGCAAAGGCGTCGACTGGCACAAGATCACATTCGTTGAGAGCACGTTTCCTCAACTCGCCGACCTGTTGAAGGCCGGCACCGTCGACGCCGTGCTGACCACGAGCCCATTCCTGCAACGTGCCGCCGCTCCTGGGCTGGGCGGAAAGGTTTTCTACATCGCCGCGGATCTCCCCGATCGCCTGCCGCCCTTCGTCTATGCCGCAAGCCGCGCCTGGGCTGAGGCCCATCGTGACGCGGTCGCTGGCTTCAAGGCTGCGATGGACAAGGCGATTGCGTTCGAGGAAAGCGACATCCCACGCGCGCTCGAAATATTCGGCAAGAACGTCAAGATGCCGCCCGAGATCGTCAGGACGCTGACCATCAACAAGCTCGATACCGACGTGACCCCGCAGCAGGTCCAGCTTTGGGTCGAGATGATGGAAAAGCAGGACATGCTGCGCAACTTCAAATCGACCGAAGCGCTTTTCCTGAAATGAATCGCGTCAGCATCCGCGTGGCGCCTGCCGCCCAGGCTTGTACCGATCCTGCCATTGCGTTCGACGGCGTCCGGCTCGATCTCGGGCAACGACGGGTCATCGACGACCTGTCCTTTGATATCGCGCCCGGCGAATTCGGGTGCGTCGTCGGCCCGTCGGGTTGCGGCAAGACCACCCTGCTGCGCCTCGTGTCGGGGCTGCTTACGCCGAACGCAGGCGAGGTCCGCCGCTTCGGCGTGACGGTCAAGGGCCCCTCCCGCGACGTCGCGATCGTCTTCCAGGATTATGGCCGCGCGCTCCTGCCCTGGCGAACCGCCACAGGGAACATCGCCCTTGCGCTGGAAGCGATCGGCCTCTCCCGTCGCGAGCGCACGATGCGCGTCGGCGCGCTGCTTGAAAAGGTCGGCCTTGCCGGACACGGCGACAAATATCCTGCGCAACTCTCCGGCGGGATGCAGCAGCGCGTCCAGATCGCCCGCTGCCTGGCGCAGGAGCCGCGCATACTCCTGATGGACGAGCCCTTTGGCGCGTTGGATGCGCTGACCCGCCAGGCGCTGCAAGATGAAATCGCCCGCCTCGTCAAGGACAGCGGCGCCACAACGCTTTTCGTGACGCATGATCTGGACGAGGCGATCTACCTGGGCGACCGCGTGTTCGCACTTGAGGCAAATCCCGGACGTCTCGCTGACGTCATCGAGGTCGACCTGCCGAGACCGCGCGACCAGCTCGTAACGAGAGAGCAGCCGGAGTTCCTTCGGCTGCGCCACGTCCTGTTCGACCATGTCCAAAAGGCACTCTGATTTCCTGTCATTAGTTCTGCCGGGCTGGCTTCTGCCAGTCAGCGCTCTTGTCGTTGCGGAGATTGCCATGCGCGCGACCGGCATCCAGAGCGACGGCCTTGCGCTACCGAGCCAGATCGCAGCCGCCTTGTTGGACCTGGTTGCCGACGGCGAGATATTTCTTCGGAGCGTCGAGACCATTGCGCCGATCGCGATCGGAGTCCTGATCGGCGGCACGCTCGGCCTGCTGATCGGGATCTGGCTCGGCCTCTCCACGACGGCCGCGCAGCTCGCCTGGCTGTCGATCGAGTTGTTTCGGCCGATTCCGCCGGTCGCAATCATACCGCTGACCATGCTGGTCTATGGCATCGGCATTCGGATGGAAGCGGCCATCATCGGCTTCGCGTGCTTCTGGCCCATGCTGCTACTGACCCGGGACGCTGTCGCGGGCGTCGATGTCCGGCTCTTCGAGGTCGCGCGCATGCTTGGGCTTCCTCGGCGCAAGCAGATCGTCAAGATTGCGCTGCCGGCCGCAGCCCCGAGAGTTTATACGGCGCTGCGGCTGACGCTCGGGATCGCCCTCATCGTGGCAGTGACGACGGAAATCGCGGCCAATCCCTTCGGCCTCGGCTACGCCATCATCTCGGCCGGCCTGAGCCTGCGGCCGGACGTGATGTATGCGTTCCTGACCTGGCTCGCGCTCCTCGGCTGGCTGCTCAACCTCGGCCTGACCGCCCTGCATCGCCACCTATTTGGGGCCGCTTCCCGAGGGGTGTCGCCATGAATGACTGGGACATCCGTTTGGGCTCCGTCCTGGTCGCCTTGTCGGTCTTCGTCGCGTGGCAGCTCGTAACACAGGCCGGGCTCGTTCAACCAATATTCCTGCCATCGCCTGTTTCCACGATAGGGACTCTCTGGCGCGGCCTGACGCAGGGTGACCTGCTTGCGCTGACGATCACCACCATGGAACGCATGTTCTATGGATGGATGCTGGCGTCGCTTGGAGGCACTCTTCTCGGTGGTCTGATCGGCCTGTCTCGCCGTGCGCGATACTGGCTCACCCCGATGCTCGAACTGCTGCGCCCATTGCCGGCGACCACGCTGCTTCCGATCGGGATCGCGCTGTTCGGCTTGCAGCCCCGCATGCTCCTTGGCGTCATCGCCTTCGGCGCGATTTGGCCGGTCTTGCTTCCAACCATTCACGGCTTCAGTGCAATCGAGCCGCGCTTGCACGAGGTCGCACGCAATCTCGGCGTCTCGCGCCTCGCTTTCGCGGTCAAATTCGGCTTTCCGAACGCGTTGCCCGACGTGGTCGCCGGAATGCGCCTGTCGCTGACGGCCTGCCTGATCATCACGGTCGTCGGCGAGATGGTCACGGCGCAGGAAGGATTGGGCACCACCATCATGATGGCGGCTCGCTCGTTCCGCAGCACCGATCTGTTCGGCGGCATCATCCTGCTCGGCCTGGTCGGCATCGTGAACAATGGATTGCTCGCCCTGATCGAGCGTATCGCCACGCCCTGGCGCGCGGCTCAAAGCTGAATTCTCTGATTGTGAAGGAACGAGGCCGATGGAAGGGACGACCAGGTTTAACCGCGAGACCACCGCGGACGAAGTGCTTGCCGGCAGGGATCTCGCCGGCAAGCGCTTTCTCGTGACAGGCGCGTCATCGGGACTTGGCCAGGAAACCGCCCGCGCGCTGGCCGCGCGCGGCGCGCAGGTCATCATGGCCGTTCGTTCGCTCGCGAAAGGCGAGGCCGCGGTAGAGGCGATCAAAAAAACTTCGTCAGATGCGCGTCTTGACATCCAGCAGGTCGATCTCGCCTCGCTCGCCAGCGTCCGCGCCTGCGCCGCCCGCATCCTGTCGTCCTGTGACGGGCTGGACGGGATCGTCGCAAATGCCGGTGTGATGGCGATCGACCCCGCCCGAACGGCGGACGGCTTCGAAATGCAGTTCGGCGCCAACCATCTGGGTCACTTTGTCCTCGTCAACCGGCTGGCGCCGTTGCTGACGGTGCGGGCTCCGTCGCGTCTTGTGGTCCTGAGCTCGGGGGCCCACCGGCTTCACGATGTCGACCTCCGGGATCCCAACTTTCAGCACAAGGCTTACGATCGCTGGGACGCCTACGGTCAGTCGAAATCGGCCAATGCGCTGTTCGCCCTGGCATTCGATCGTCACCATCGCGCTCATGGTGTTCGCGCGTTTACCGTTGCGCCGGGGATCATCACCGACACGAACCTGCATCATCATCTGACCCAAGAAGATTTCGCGCCGCTGCGCCTTCGCCAGCCGGAGGTCGTCAACCTGCCGCGCAAGCGCCTGGCAGCGGGCGCGGCGACGATCGTGTGGGCGCTGGTTCATCCTGACCTGGACGGGAAAGGCGGCCGCTTTCTGGAAGACTGCGGTTTCTCCGAGGTGAACCCCGATCCACAGCTGCCGAATGGCGTGATGCCCTGGGCACTCGACGAGGACCATGCGGAAGCAGTCTGGGCGTTGTCGGAGCGCCTGGTAGGCGAGAGCTTCAGCGACGGTCCGCTTGCACCGACACCGGCGAAGCGCGCCGCTCCGCCCTCCTCGGCCGCGGTTGCCAGCGGGCTATCGGTCAACCGTCAGCCCAGCACCGACCGAATGAGAGAACAGAAACTGGAAATTGCACTTGAGACAGGCGAAAACGCCGCTCTCGAATTCCTTGCCAACGGAGGCTTGCATTGGAGCAATCTGCCTGGTCATGCCCTGGACAAGCGCGGCACATGCCCGGTCGACGTCGTCGAAGCTGCTCCCGACCTTCTTCTGATCGTCGCCATGCTGCCGCCGCAGGGCCGCGAAACGATGGCGATCGTTCTCGATCTCGCCTCTCATCACGCGCTTTTCATCGGCTCTCACCTGGCCGAGGCCAGCCGGCCATTCGAGAGGAAGACCCGTGTCTCGCAACGCTTTACCAGGGGCATCCTCCGCGGATCGACCAGTTCGTCCCAAACGCCGCCGCCGATGCCGACGCGCGATCTCATCGGCACGCGTGCGATCTATCGTTACAGCGAGGACACGGTTTACGAGCACATCTACCTCAACACCGCCTGGTACTCCTATCAGTGCCTGAAAGGATTACGCAGGGGCGATTGCGGAACGGACGAAACCAGCTATTGGAAGATGAGAAACGGGGTCTACGTCGTTACCTGGCGTGAGGTGCTGATCGATCTCGCTGCGGTGTTCGTCTACGACATGGACCCTCGCCGCAGCACCGGCTGCGCATGGGGGACACCCGGAGGTCTCGCCGAACCGCGACACATCCTGACCGGCGC
>Ga0307507_10007273_pt1 | contig 16218 bp, 23 predicted proteins | sample 7_EM_MG_FD_207223 | JGI IMG/M metagenome (GOLD analysis project Ga0307507, IMG submission 207223) | Populus trichocarpa ectomycorrhiza microbial communities from riparian zone in the Pacific Northwest, United States - 7_EM | ecosystem: Host-associated > Plants > Roots > Unclassified | place... | reverse complement strand
TGAGAAAGCATCCATGAAAGTCCTTACGTTCTAGAGTTCTTGCCTTTGGTGTTTCTTTTCAGCCTTGTCTCTTCCTGGCTGTGACTTCACGAGAAATCTACCAACCCGTCGTCACGTAGCAAAAATTATACTAATCATGATATGGCTATACGACAATGGCTGCGAATCAATCAAGATCATCCTCCCATCGACCTGGTATATTACTTCCTCCTGAATTATTGTTGCGAGAATTCGGAGATCTTGGAGCGGGATTTGAATCACCCTGGCTGTGTCGAGAGGAGCTGTTGGCCCAATTGCCCTGGCCCGTCATCCCACCAAAGATGCCTCGAAATAGTCCAGCCTGGTCCGGTGCCCGGTTGGACCGTGTCGACGTCGTAGGGCTCGACGGACTCGAACGCGTTTGTGTGGGTCTTGAGCCCTCCGGGGGTTGATGACTCTCTGGTTGAGGTACAAGAGCGTGCCTGAACGTGGCTGTCACTTGGCGCCAACTAGAGTTTGAAAGAGGGGATGCCTACCGGCAGACAGGACATGTACCACTCGACTTGAGCCAAGGAATAATGCAGGGTTCGTGAAAAGAGTGCTTGCATGGGAGAGTCACGACTACTTGTTCGTCTGGGTCATCCGTAAGGAGCTTGAACTGATCCTTGCAAACGGCGCAGTCATTTTCTAACGTTGCAGCTGAAGAATCGTAGATGGAATGAGAATGTCAGTGAGAGTGAGGGTAATCTACGTACACCCCACCATCAGCACTTCTCTACGTAAATTGTTTATTATTTCATCTGTCGCTGGAACCGGGCGGTGGGCGTTCGAACCCTCCATAAGCTGAGTGATGATCTGATCCAGGGCTTTTGAAAAAAATATTCAAGGGATCAATGTAGACACCTTAGAGTATTTACCTTCTTGGTTGAATACGTAATCACCCATCCTGCCGTTTTCCGGTAACCCGCCGGGCGATTGCCCAGCTAAAAAGGACGCGAACGGGTCATGCTGACCAAGAAGGGCCGCGAGATATTGCGCTATCAAAGGTCCAGTTATTCTCGCGCCCCCTTCGCCTTGAGTGGTGGGCCCAAGAAACCTAGGAGACGAGTTAGAAATAAGTTGTCATACGATGTAACACCGTTACTCAGACATCGTAGGCACAGAAGCTGCATTGGATCCAGACTGGTCACCCAGCGTGTTGTTCCCGCCGAGTGTTATTGTTCGTGAACCGTTCGGCCCGCTGATTTGAAAACTCATTCTGTTGGTCTGGGAAGAGGTGTCAAGAGGAGCAAACGGAGGTTTAAAAGCATATTTACAGAAGGTGAATGCGAAGTAGAACTTTGTGACCTGGTTTGCGACGCTCGTGCCATGCCTCTATCCATGAGACTTTGAAGTGTGACTAGAATAAGAACTCTAAGGAGCACCATTCTTTGTGAAAACGAGTAGCTCACAAAGAAAAGTGTCCATATCAGGAGGTAAGCTATCAAGGTCGCCGTAATCGGAGTGAGTAAATTCGCGAGGATCGTCTCTTGGATTCTCCATCTAAAGAACGATCGGTACAGGGACTTGAACAGATGCGAAGGCAAAATCACCCTCTCGACGAAACTTCCATGACAAGATGCACAAACAGGATCAGGAACCTGAATAAGAACTCGATTTCATGGTGTTACAAATGCGCCAGGAGGAACAAACCATGAGTGGTCTCATCTCTGAATGGCACTGTAATTGAGGTCAGTTAATGACAAGGGTGAGATAAAGGAAAAATACCTCATGACAATACCACAGAGGTTCACGAGACGTCATTCCAATTTAAAGTGTAGATCGGGAGTGTTGGGAGAACTCGGTGAAGAGATAACAAGAGGTGACAACAGGGCTAAGCATTGGGTGACAATCATTACAAGGACATGTCGTAACCGGCCGTGACGTCACGTTTCCAGTGTATTCCAGTACTTGCGTCACTGCGTGAAGTTAGCGCTATGTAAGCGACCAATAACTGAGTGACTTGCGTATATGTAGTACATAAATACATCATTTTCCCAATGTTTTCCCTAGCGTTTAGTTCAGGTTACTATGGCGAGTGCACTTTGTTCAGACTGTGCTCAGCACACCATTGGTCCAGCGCTAAGTAAGCAGCAAGGAACTTAGGAAGCCAACACTATCCTTGCCGCTTGGCGTCGTGAGAAAACATGCGTTAGTGACTGTTGGTCATGACGGCCATGGGTGTCTTGAATCTCGTAAGTCTGCTGTGTACATATATATGGGTTGGAGTTGAGTCACCAGATTTTTTTCGACAAGGTACTTATCACCGTAGACCAACCCAATCCATGGGAATGGGTTAAAACGTTTCTGCCTGCAACCTTCGTTCTGGTTGATATCCTCTGCACTCTCGTCGGGCAACCTAAATGCCTCAGAACGCGATTGCACTACCTCTCCGCACCATTCCGGAGTTTTCTAACCTTGGAGGACCTACTAGATCCTGTGGACGACCAACCTCGGCCTACGGCCCTTCAGTCTCGTGTGCTGACCGCCTTGGCTGCTGTTTCTGCTGCCGGCTGGTTGGCTCGTCTGGTTTTTACAATCTGGATTGGGGAGACACAACATGCTATGAGATGCCTGGTTTGTACCGTTTCATGGGTACGAAGTTCTGCTCTTCTTTGCGAACCCGCTCAATTCAATCGCATTCGGTAGGCATGTGTTACCATCGCAATTGCCATAAGACCCCCGCGAACTCCTCCTTACCTCTTTATGGCCTTCGCATCCTCCTTATCGATAACGTCATTGGTCGACATCGTCCACAACATTCTCACAGGCAAGCGCGCCGGAGTAGATTTCATCGCACTGATGTTTCCCACAACGTTCGTATGGGTTGCAGGAAATTTGCCTTTGAAGACATACCGACCCACACTCAACGTTGCACAACCAAAAGATGTGATTTTCAGCTCCCTTGTGTCATATTACCGCTAACGCCCAGCATCGCAGATACCTTCCTCCGATTTGTCATGTCCAGAGGACGATGTAAATTTATGGTCGTGGAGCGGATTTACGTTCCTTGACCCTATCCTCCTTCTTGCCTCCCAAAGGACCTTGAACGAAACAGATGTTTGGAGTTTGTCTCCATTTTTTCGGCACAAAAATATATTTACGAAGTGCCTCCATTATCGAGTGCTGTAAGACGCCTTCGGTCCATAGTGCGCACGTGCTGAAGCGAATTTTAGGAACCCTACACACTCTTTGTTACGGTTTCTTGTAGCATCGAATTCCCTCGACCTCATTCTCGACATCTTGCTTGAAATGTGGAGTGCCATTGTTGGTTAGTAACATTTTTCCACCTTGAGTGTTTAAGTGCTCAAACTTGTTTAGGCTTCGTTCCCCCGTATGCTTTAAAAGAAATCCTGTCTGCACTCGCTGCCGATACCCCTGAAGGAAAACGCATTGCATTTTACTGGACTCTGTTGACATTTATTGTCCACCTGTCCTTTGCCCAGGTAGATCTTTTCCAAGGCTGGCATGCACGACGATGTTACGAACGGACCAGAGGTCAACTCTTCTGTACGCTTCATTACAAGGCTCTCAAACGGCAAGAAATAAGTGGTAGAATCGACCACGAGAAGGGCAAGGAATCCAATGCCGACCTCGGAAAAATTGTGAATCTAATGCAGTCAGTAAATTTTGGCCTTCAATTGACAGGCTGGTAGATAATTAAATCGATGCTTTTTCGTAAGAGGTGATTCGTACATGGTAGCCCAGCGCTTCTGGGATTTCTCAGCAATCGCCACGTCTCCTGTGCGCATCATCATCGCGCTTGTATTCTTATATCAGTACGGATCTTCTCTTTTGACAGGATGTTACGCCACTAATCTTCTATCAGGATCCTTGGTTGGAGCGCACTTTCTGGAGTTGTAGTTGTTTTAATTGCGTATGTGCTCAACTATCCTCTGGCAAAGTATAACATTTTTGTGAGTGGGTGGTCTTTTTAATCACTATAGCTACTTGATTCATTTTACAAGATCACAAGGTCTGCATGGAAAGCGAAAGATACCCGAATGAACCTCGTAAATGAGTTGTTGCAAAATATTCGGTTTTTAAAGTTCTATGGCTGGGGTAATGCACTTTCTTCTTTTGTGATCTATCGAGGCTCATTCGAGCAGAATATCAATGGGCTCGAAATGTTCAGGATGCCAGAGAAACTGAGCTCCGGTGGCGCGTCAAGGAAAACGTTGTCGATACTTTGATTTCGTTTATATGGTAGCTTGCTTGCTTCTCTTTCTCCTGACGACATAAATGCTCACGTATGCTCAGGATATGGATGCCATCGGCGACCGCCCTAACATCTTTCCTTTGCTATACCCTGATCGCTGGAGAAAAACTTACAGTATCTAAAGCTTTCACGTCTATTGCATTGTTTTCCCAACTTCAAGAACCCATGGTTGCGCTCCCGGGACAATTTTTTGCGATCTTAAATGGTAACTCGTCACTGAACTCCGCGACCCATCTCTTATCCCGATTGTTTCAGCTTATGTTTCCATGCAACGTATTGAAGAGTTTCTGGGAGAAGACGAAGTTCCCAAGTGGGCTTCAACATTGACTGCAACACCGACAGAACAAGGATTCAAAGAAGTCAAGTTTTGTGACGCTACGTTCGAATGGCAGAAGCGCAAACACCCTTCCGCGACCCCATCACGTTTTCAGCTTGGGCCTTTGAATCTTACCTTCCCTCAAGGAAGCTTGAGCCTCGTAATCGGAGCCACTGGATCGGGAAAAAGCGCACTTTTGGCGGCTCTCTTAGGTGGTGAGACGAAAACGGTTACATATTTCCTCAATTAATTGTTGCTGGGAAGAAATGCACTGCAAGTCAGGACAGGTTTCCTTGGACAAAACTCTTCATCAGGTTGCCTTCTGTGCCCAGGTCCCCTGTACGTGTGCTGCGTTTATCTTTCACGCTAAAGATTATTCAAACTTCAACCTCAGGGCTAGAACATGCCACCATTCGAGATAATATCATATTCGGCTCGCCTTTTGTATTGGACCGATATGATGCAGTTCTGGATGCCTGCGCCCTTCGACCAGACCTAGCAGTTTTCAATGCTGGGGACTTGACTGGTAGGGCCTTCGTGTTTGGAAGCATCTACAGTACCAATTCCATTTCCAGAAATTGGAGAAAAGGGGATCACGTTGTCTGGCGGTCAAAGAGCCCGGATTGCCCTTGCAAGAGCAATGTATTCACAAGCAAAGGTCAGCATCTCGCCCATCTACCACCCAAGAATCTAATGGATGCGACTTAGTGCATTCTTCTCGACGACCCGTGAGTAAAGAGCAAAATCGTCCTGTCATTACACGTAATTATGGTCTGTCAGGTTAGCTTCGGTGGACATGCACACTGCTCAGCACCTTGTTGAACATTGCCTCAATGGCGATCTTGTTCGTGGCCGAACTATCATTCTTGTTACGCATCACATCACCCTTTGTCTGCCAACAGCGTCGTACCTTGTCGAAATTGAGCAAGGAAGAGTTATCTGCCAAGCGTCTATCCAAGAGTTGAAGGATCAAGGAATTTTCAGTGCTGTCGTTCAAACCCAGGAGAAAAGTCCGTCTCAGGAACACAGCGATCCCCGTCCTAAGCAGAATGAAGCCTATGCATTAGGGACAGATGATGAATCTAAATTGCGCCGTCAGGCAACCGACGGTAAACTTATCGAGGCGGAAGCTCGCGCAGAAGGACGTGTCTCTACCCGCACCTATATGACATACATTCGAGCAGCCGGGTTGTTGCCTTGGCTCATTACGATCTCCCTTCTTCTACTGATTCGATTTATCAACATCGGGACTCAAGTTTGTTATATTTTTCGCCTTTGTTTCATTATGAATTAACCTGGTTCTCCAGTTTTTTCTAGCAAAGTGGGGAGAGGCTTATCAGAATGGTTTACCTGCCTTGATGATCACTGCCTTCTCTGGTTATCCTTGGACGGGCCTACCCTCGCCCGACGTTGATGTCAAACCTTGGCTTCGAATTTATCTTTATATCTCTACAGCTGGTGCCTTCTCAGTATTCTTCTACATCGCTGTGGGATACTATGCCAGTTTACAGGCTTCTCGGTCCTTGTTTGTTTCTCTTCTCCAAAGACTAACGAGAGCACCCAGCCGTTTTTTCGATGTGACACCTATTGGAAGAATTTTAAATCGCTTTACTACGGATATCAATACAATTGATGGTGCTCTCCAAAATTCTGCTCGAAATTGTCTCTCTGGCATTCTGAACTTTGTTGCGTCCTTCTTGGTCATATTATACGTTGTGCCTTCCTTCGCGCCTTTCGCACTCTTTATTGCCTGGTTATATATCAGACTGGCTCCACCGTATATCAACGCTTCGAGAGACCTCCGAAGACTCGAATCGATCTCGTTGTCTCCAGCATTCGCTGGCTTTGATGAACTGGTACGAGGAATTACACATATACGAGCTTTTGGGATGGAGGGCCGATATCAAGACCGCTTTTATTTGAGGGTACGTGGCGAAAAGATGAGCTATAGACTGCGGCTAATGAACCGATTCCAGGTTGATAAGTTCCAGTGTTATGACCATATCTACGTATGTTCATATCAAATCTTTTGTGCTCTCTCGGTTTTACATGTTCAATATACAGTGGCTTGTCAATGGGTGGTTGAGATGGAGATATGACTGTAAGAGATTTTTTTGGGGGGGGACTTTTAGGGCACTTGCTAAGGAAACCATATTTAGGTTTGGGCTCGGTCGTTGTATTTGCCGCAACCATGTTTGCATTATGGCGAGGCGTCTCGAACGGCTCAGCAGCAATCGTCATAGTTCAAGCGGGCATCTTTGCAGAAGCCAGTCGACAGCTTGTCAGGTTGGCGAATTGTCAATTTTTACATTTATCCTTTCTGAGTTCGAGACTAAAACAGGGTTGCTGCTCAGTTAGAACTAGACTTCAACAGCGTCGAGCGGGTTACGGAATACCTGAACATTCCTCAGGAAGCGCCCGCAATTATCGTGAAATGTAGGCCACCTGCATACTGGCCTTCAAGTAATGGACAGCTGGTGGTGGAAGATTTGGTTGTAAAATATGCACCTCATCTTCCACCGGTTCTAAGAAACTTGACGTTTACTGTGAAAGCTAGGGAGAAAATTGGTGTGGTATGTTGACCGGCCAATTCTTTTCCTGATTAAGTTATTAATAACATGACGTCAAGGTGGGAAGGACAGGTTCTGGTAAGTCGATTACGCAAATTACCCCCAATCCATCTCAAAAAGGTCCAGGGAAATCCACTCTAGCAATGTCCCTCCTCCGCATGGTCGAGCCCACTGCCGGCACGATACTGTGAGTACTTTGCCACCATAATTACGAACTGTGTTTTATTTCCGCTTCAGTATAGATGGAATCGATATATCCACTTTAGGCCTTGAAGATCTTCGAACTCGAGTGGTGCGTATGAAATGTATTGCTGCACGACACCATCTGGAGACATATTTATTTGCAGACAATTCTCAGCCAAGACGTCTCCTTATTTTCTGGGACGATCCAAAGCAATCTCGATCCACTTGGACATTGCACTCCAGAGGAATGTCTGGTCGTCCTTGAGCGGTGTCATTTGACGACTATCCTGAACCACACACCCACCGCCGATGAGCCCACGATTTTGGACATGAGGGTGAACCATGGATCCTTAAGCGCAGGAGAAAAGCAACTGCTTGCTGTAGCTCGTGCGACGCTGAGAAGAACCAATATCATCATTTTGGATGAAGCGACATCTCAAGTAGACTCGTATCTCGACGACCAGGTGTGTATACGCCTGTCAAATTTACGAGACTACGTTTATGGATGGAATGGACAGATCCAAAAGACGATTCGAGAAGAACTATCTGACGCGATTGTTATAACTATCGCACATCGACTGAAGACTGTCATGGACTACGACCGCATCTTGGTTTTGGATGATGGAAAGATCGTAGAATTCGGTGATCCTCGCTCGTTGCTGAGAATTCCGAGCGGTGCATTTAGAGAGATGTGTAGGAAAAGCGCAGACTGGGCGATGTTTGAAAAGCTGATAGAGTCGTAATAGCACGTGATAGGATATAGGTCCAGTTCCCTCTGGATCTATATTACTTACTTACCATTTACTTTTTATCATCGATGCGGCTTGAGGCCCTGGTTGTCAGTCTGTTTCTACCCTTCTTCACGTTGGCGCACCCAATTGAATGGCAACCATCGCGTACCCCTGCTGGTCGGGACTTTTTTGGTCTTATTGAAAACGATGACATCCCCACCACAATGGCGACGGTAGAAACTTGGAATCCCGCGACATCGTCAACATCCTTCAGAATGAGCCATCCATCCTTATCGTCGACAAGCTTATCCGTCGTGGAGGCTGGCTCTAGCTTGACAACCCCCTCGTCCACGTTTTCTTCAACGACGTTGGGCGATTCGCAGACTACAGCGGCAAACAGCTGGACAAGTACTAGCGCCATTCCTCCAACAATCTCGGTTGAATATATCACACCAGAAGGATCAACAACACCTCCTAGCGAGGCGGCGGAATGGAAGGTCATTGGAATCAGCATTATCGCGGTCACGTTTGTCGCCACAGTCATTCTCGCAATCGCCTTTTTTGACTCGTGGTGGGGTTTTCTTCGCGACGTGGTCTGTGGCGAGAGATACAGCGTTGGCGAAGAAAATTTGATTCCTGATTGGGAAAAAAGCAGCTGGGAGTACAAACTTGCGAGTGAGGATGGGAATAGGTATCCGATACTGACAACCCTCGATGACATTGTTGCACAAGGCAAAGAGCATTCAGAGAAGATTCGACCTCGGAGCGAAGCTATGTTCTTGACGTGTTGATTGTCCAAGCCTAATCCACATGGTACCATAACCTAGACATCACTATTATTTGTATTACGAGACACCTAAAAACGCACGATATTTACGACTGGGCAGGAGTCGTAGGAGGGACGACCTTTTCAATATAGTCTGAGATCATCAAACCGGTTGCGCCCATGACACAGACGCCGAACGAAAGGAAGAGCCTTGTCCTTGCAGGGAGTGCTGGAAAGGAATTAAAAGGAAAGAACGAGTAATGTACAGTAATGCGATGTGCATACCTGTCCACGACTGGAGAAATGTCCGGTTTTGTGGCTCGAGTCGCTCAACCATTTTCGACTTGACGAGTTCAAAGTGTTAAAACGTCACGTGCGTTCTAGACTTGATGTTTACTGGACTGGTGCGCTCATCGAAAGGGACGTTGAGCTCATTGCTGACGTTTTGACTCAAGATCGAACACCTTGGGACGGTCTCTTCCATCGTCGTTGACTCGACGGGATGCACACTCACCATCTCCAACTCTGCAGAGATTCTCGGAGATTGTCATGTCGGAGACTCTATAGCGGTCAATGGAGCCTGCCTTACCGTCACCGAGTTCGATAAGGAAGAGCTCGGTGGGTGGTTCAAGGTGTGGCTGGCTAACGAGACGTTGGATAGGACGGATCTAGGCTCGTTCCTTTCTGACAGTTGGGTGTAGGATGTTGGTTGACGTCTCTTAGGTGAAAGGGTGGTCGGTGATCAATTAAATTTGGAGCGAGCAATGGCGGCTCATGCTCGATTTGGAGGACATTTCGTACAGGTAAGATGAGGTATCATTATTATATATTGCAGAAGACCGATGACCTCGTGAAGGCGCATGTGGATACGACCGCGACTGTGGTTGAACGGGTGGCTGATGGCGATTCGCTCCGGTTGACGTTTGAGCTGCCGGCTCCGACAGAAGCTAGACCAACTCTGCTGCCTTATATGATCCCCAAGGGGTACATTACGATCGACGGGGCATCGCTTACGTTGACGGGGGTTGATGATGGGCAGAGGCAGTTCAGTGTTATGTTGATCCAACATACGCAGAAGAAGATCAGCTTGAGCAGGAAAGAAATTGGAGAAAAGGTGAATATTGAAGTGGATATGGTTGGGAAGTATGTGCATAAAAGTGTTGTTGCTGCACTCGGTAAATAAATCAAATTGAATCCATTTTGCAACATTCATGGCAACCAAGAGGAAAGTTTTATCTTCGTCTGCCAGTACCACTTCTCCTCCCCCAACTACAATTCGAACTCCTATTTCGCGTCCTGTTTCTCCTTCAAAGTTACCCAGAAAAGTTCGGAAGGAAACGCTCTCACCCACCTTCAAACCCCGTACCTTCAAATCAACAACACAGACTCCCAATTCTGCCCCAAATACACCAGAGCTTCGCAATCGATCTCTTACTACCACCTCTGAATCTGCTGTTCGCTACAACGATTCAAGAACTCGCCAAGGAAGTGTTTCTTTGCACCATGCCGTCTCTTTCTCGTCTCTACAAGTATCCAACCCGTCCTCCGCCTCCGACTCTCCTCGCTTGTTCCCTTTTGACCAGTCAACGGCTTCTGACCAGGAAAATACAAATTCTCCGACAATTCGTATCCGTTCCAAAGTCACAGGAATTGCCAAGAGTGTCAGCAGCGACTACCCTTCTAATGGTTCATCTACACGTCCACCAAAGTTTCATTCACGTACTCCCTCCGTAGCCTCAAACACATCCCCATCTTCCCCACCAATCCCTCAATTCTATCCCATCACCACAGCTACACCGGCCGCTAACCCCCACCGTTTTGCAACAGTGCGAACAAGCCCTCCGACCTCTCATCCACCCTACCTACCCTTCCTTCGCCCAAACAGCGACCAGTTTATAAACAATGCAAAAATAAACGGCGCGAGGGTGGACCCCACTTCAATACCTTTGCCTCCCCATTCGCCCCCCACTTCTGCGTTGTCCTTCTCTTCAAAGTCCTCGGTGTCACAGTCTTCCGCATCATATGGGGGGGATTCTGCTGTAAGCAGCAGTTCTACGCATCAGGAACTCGGGAGCCAACAACAGCTTCGCGCGACGCTGGATAATCTCGTCCACTACACCTCGGTTAATTCTCCCGATGAGAATTGGTCAGGCGACAGTGGCCAAGACAGAGATACAGACGGTGGGGAGGACGCTGAGGAGCGTAAAGTCAAGGCTGAAGCAAAATCTATCCGCAAGGTAAATTTCTGATCACTTTTTTTTTTCATCCTAAACAATACAACCCACGCCTATCATCTCCCCAAGATCGCTGATTTAGAGATTACAAACCGTTCGCTGCTCAGTATAAACGCGTCACTTGAGGCAACGAAACATCGCCAGGCAAAGGAAATTCGGGAATTACGTCGCAAACTCCGAGAATCACGGCTCATCCTTCCTCCTCGTGCGTACAGAGCAGTCAAGTCCTCTCTCGAACCTAATGACGTGGCGGATGATGAGGACGACGGAGAAGATGATGATGACGATGAGGGGGACGCAGCTGAAGATGGAGACGAAATATATAAGCGGATAAAAGCCATCCTCGAAGGGTTGTTGGCAAGCGGCAAACGAGCTCTGGAAAGATCAACAATCGAAGGTGGTAAGGGAGGCGCAAAGGTCCTAAGCGCCGAGGAAGTCCGCACTTGGCAAGGTTCGAGTGGCGATATATCAGACCATGAAACCCGCTCTCCTCGTGATGATGACAACATCGGAACGCCTCTACCTCGACCTCCGTCAAACGAGTTAACCTCTGAAGACGAGGTGGAGGCCATGATGCTTTCTAGTGACTCTCCTTTGCAGAGCCCTGGCGCTCCACCCATTCTCATCACAGAATCCGTCTAGTTTACGAGGAGGCGCGTTCATTCTTCATCCCAATAGACTAACACTCTCATGTTATAGATACCCATGCATTTTCAGGATCAGTTATCGCCAGCATTACTTACGAGTCCGTCTACTATTTCTATATTATATCCATCCACTGCAGAATTACAATACAATTTATCACTGACACCTACTGACTGTCTGCTATTCTCTGCGCACGTTTGGCAAGCTTCAAAAATCACATTATCAGTAACGGCTCTCTCGAATACGTGACAAACAAACTCACTGCAGCCGCAAGGTCTACTTGCCCAACTGCCGCTGCCGGTTTCGAAACTGCACCAGGGCGCGAAGTGGAAGCAGCAGGCGGACGGGGAGCAGTGGGAATGGGAGGTTTCCCTAATCCCTTTGCCGAAACGCTAGGCTTTACTGGAATTACGGGCGGCTTCGGTTTAGCCGCTACGGGTGGAGGGGGCTTGGATCCTATAGCGGAGCTCGGACGGGAGCTGGCCGGAGTAGCATCCACAGTTGAAGGCTTCTTCCATGGAGTGGCCGATCCATTGGAAGGTTGCATACCCGGGAATACAGATACAGGTTTGGACGATGCATCAGCAACCACAGACGTGAGAGATATTTTCGGCGTAGTTGTAGGTGCAGGCCGGGACCTAGGAGGGGGAGGGGGTGCAGAGACAACCTTGGGGGGCACTAGTTCCAGGTAGTTGTTCGGAGCCCAGCCTTCGACCCCATCCATTTTGACGAGCCACCAACCGTTCTCATCTTTCTCCACAAGTTCCACTATATCATCTTTTTTCAGGGACATCTCTCCATCCTGGCCTTCAAACGCGAATTTCGCCCGATACATTGGCGGCCCTGGCTGGGCGGGAGGGGGAGCGATATTACGCGGCGGTGCTGGTGGGGGACGCTGGCCTACCGTGGAAGTGGGAGTAACGGAGGGCTTAATCGCCGGTTTTGGAGCAACTGTGGTGGAATCCCTGCCTGGCAGTGGCTGAGCTACAGGTTTAGGCTTAGGGACGGATCTCGATTTCGGTTTCTACAACAGCAAGTCAACATAGCGTTCCTTCGAAATGACCGGCAAAACATACGTCAGATGGACCACCTGCCTTTAACAGCTTTCCCTGTGTGATGGGACGAACAACCCCAGGTTTCCTCTTTGCTGGAGGACGCGATACGCTGTTCTGGGGTTCCCCAGAAGCTACATGAACGGCATGACTCTTGTACAAGTCATCTTTCGCAACGGTTTCATCTTTAATGAACTTGATTTGAGCCTTTTTATCTTTTTTCTTGGAATACTCGATACTTTGACGAAAAGTGAGCATAGGCAACTGCGAAACTCTGGAATGACATACGTGGGACCAATAACCACATTGACAGTGGATCTTGTCAACTTCACGAGATTGGTGACGAGTTCCGTTTTGAAGTAGCAGCTAATGAGTGGGTCGCCTTCTTCTGATGCATTTACGTTCAATGTCTATTTGGTGATTAGATTTATTTGCCCTTTGAGAGGAAAATGAAGTCCACTTGCCAGCCAATCATCTCTTAGGTTGGACATTGCAATACTTTTGATGGTAGACAAAGGTATCCTCCTTTCAAGGTTATATTGCGCCTGGCCATCTCTCGCGGAAACGATCAGGATGTGGACGGCTTTTTCTGTCTTAAATGCTTTTAGTACAGCATTTTCTCTGCTGAAATATCCAACTTACCACTACAATAAATCTAGGACTGGGCTTGCTGGAGCGACCCAATTTCGATACCAGAAGTTGAATCCTTGAACTGAAGGTGACGGACTCCCCTATGTATTAGCAGTGTTAGCAGAAAGGGTAAAATGATTAAAATGTGGATCTAACCTCCAATATGGCATGCGCCCGCTAGTTCTTCTCCGAGAGAGCTTTTGCCGTTGAGGTCAAGGTAATCCCCCATAAATCTCCGATAGCTGAGCAGACTGAACCGTCGACGCTCTTTGCGCCCTGCAAGAATTTGATGCCCATAGTCGCGAATTTGCGCGTAAGCAATACCCTCTTTATTGTTTTTCCAGAATCGTTGAATTCGACGAGCACACTCATGTTTGTATCGCATATAGTTCCTGAAAGCACGCTGGATGCGTGCAGCCATATTGTGCCAGTACCTGTCACGCATAGTTTCAAGGGCGAAAAGCTGAAATGAGATCAGTGTAAGTACCACTGATCAAAGTGGTACACATACGGTCTCGGGGTTCTTTATGAATGCTTTGGTGACGCCCATTTGCCATTCGTCCTTTGCTATACCAGTATCCTTAAGGATCTGTTCACATCCGGATTTTGAATCACCTGTCCAGGTATACTCTCCTGCGTAGGATGTATGCGGAGAAAGGAGATAAAAGCGTTCGACCATTTTTTCGAAAGTATTGCGATAGGCAAAGCCTGCTCGGCGAACACGAATATTTTCCTGCAAGCCAAGGTACTTTATTTGATGCAGAATGGCCTTTACATCGTATTCACTGGAACTCCTGTTCTGATTTGGTTTAATTGTTCGGATATATGATGGCTGCGCCTTCATTAGGTTGTCCACCAAAGCCCCAGCAGATTGCTAGAGAGGCCTCGACTAATTAGCCAGGGGAATGAATTGATGCATGTGCGTCCACTTGCCTTGATCCTGTCTCCAGCAGTCGGAGGACGCTTCTTGCTGTTAGGGTCTGGGCGGTCAGGGAAAAGAGTCTGCAAAAACGTATTTCCACTGGAACCAACGAGATCCAACAGATCTTTGATGAGAGAGTCCTTGTTCTTATCAGTCATACCAGCAACATTATACATAACGTCCCCTGCATAGTGTCGAACTAGGAACTGGGAACCACGTGCTTCGAAGTGTGCATTCGAGGAGAGCATTGCAGTTCTTTGCACGAAACTGTTGTCCGCCGCCGCCGGATCGGCATGAGCTGTGGCACAAGCGTCATTTAAAGCCGCAAAAATGCCAGGCGGCCGGCGCTCTTCTATGAGATCGCAGACAATTTTGTTGTTGAAGTATTTTATCGGAGTCCATTTAATTTGCTCGCGGACGTATTCTTCCTGTTCCGTTTTCAACGTGAGTTCAATGAAAATTTGCTGCAGCTTCTCGTTGACATAATTGATGCAAAGTTGCTCAAATGAGTTGTCCTTGCAAGAACGTCAGAGTAGACTCAAAGAAGGGGATATCGAAACCTACTTCAAAGATTTCGAAGCCAAAAATGTCCTAAACAGCATTGTCAAGGAAGGATGGCAATATGATATCGTATATTCATACCAAGATGCCAATGATTTGAGCGTGAGCCGAACGAGTCTTCATGGATACATTAATGCGAGAGACAATCCATTCAAAAAGATTGTTGTATATAGCCTTCGCCAGTGCATCTCTTCCAGATGTCGCTTGTGCTGGATTAAGGGGAACATCATAAATGGAGCCCCTTCGACCGCCTTTTGATGTTTCGACGACTCTATAGGTGAGCACTTTCTGTACTAAAGCAGCATCGGCTTCCATGAGATAGCCTACAAAGTCGGTTACTCCTGTGTCGGTGATGCTGGAATTCCCATCGTCCTTCTCTTCGAATTGAACATTGCCTAACCAGAGAATAATCGCAAGCATCCTGAAAATCTCATTCTGTTCATCGGGGGTCAGACCAATCACCCCCATAGCAGTCTAAAATAAAAGATAAATTTAACCACTCGACCAGTCAGAAGAACCAACTGACTATCGTATCATGATAATCTTTGACATCATCGATGTCGCTGACTTCAAGACAGTTGCTTAAGCTAGTATACGCATAAGCCTCGGGACCTTGAAGTCCAAACAGTTCTACAGAACAGTTGAATTGAACAACGTAACAAGTGGAGAATTCAAAACGTACCACGCTGCTCATCCGAAGCTCCTTTGGTAAACTGGTAAAATATGTGGAAGTTGCGTTCGCTCTCGATTTGACCAACGACCCGACCTTTCTCCAAAAGATAATTTGTTATCTGAGCACCAACAGGCTCGCCTACCCCGTTGAACATTATTTCCAAGTATTTCCCCTGGTAAAGGAGTCAGGCTCCGTGTCCCCTTTACAGACCATGCCACTTACGTGGCGACTAGAATTGTTATTTCGAAGAGTTTTCGCACACCCGAAGCTTTCAAGCAAAGGATTCGTGGCCAACACCATATCCTTGATTTCCTGAATGCTACTATCCTGTCCCCCAGATACAACAGCGATATATTGCATAATCCGTTTCGCAGCCTCCGTCTTCCCAGCGCCTGACTCTCCCGAAATGATAACACACTGATTCTCGTGGTATGCATTCATGTTATAGTACGCGCTTTCTGCGATGCCGAAGACATGAGGAGGAACTTCCAGCCTATTCTTTCCTCGATATCGTTGAAGTGTTTCCTCCGCGTAGATGCCCAGATCTAGCATCACCTGGATATTAGCTCCGTAAGCAACCTTGAACCACACTCCTACCTCTGAAGGGGTTCACAGATATCAAAACAGCTCCAATATATGTGTATATTTCTCCGTTTTTCCATCGCTTTTGCAGGTTCTCGTTGACGCTTTCGTTACTG
>Ga0307507_10007272_pt1 | contig 16219 bp, 6 predicted proteins | sample 7_EM_MG_FD_207223 | JGI IMG/M metagenome (GOLD analysis project Ga0307507, IMG submission 207223) | Populus trichocarpa ectomycorrhiza microbial communities from riparian zone in the Pacific Northwest, United States - 7_EM | ecosystem: Host-associated > Plants > Roots > Unclassified | place... | reverse complement strand
TACTAGTAGCAACTAGGACGGTAGTAAACCAGAAATAATAACGGCGGCGGTAATAGCAGTAACAGTAACGGTGGTAGAAGCAGTAGTAAAAGTAGATATTTAGCGCAGTAAAATAAAACAGAATAGTCAGCGGTAGAACACTTGGTAGAAGAACTCAGTAATAGTTAGTAAGCAGTAGGACATCTAACAGCAGAACTTTTAATAGTAGAACACTTAGTAGAAGCGGAACGGTCGGTAGTAGTTAGTTGAGGCAGTAGCGGTAGAATAATCGGAACAACGGAACAGAACGGCTAAACAGCAGTAGTAGAATAGCTGGTTGGAACAGTAGTAGCAGTAGTAGTAGCAGTAGCAGTAGAACAATCGGTCGGCGGCGGTTAGTTGGAGTAGCAGTTGGTGGAAATAGTAGAACGGAACAGGTCGGTTGGAACAGTTAGGCGGAACAGTATAATAGATCCAGTAGATCTGGCAGTAAATAGATCTAGCAACGGTACAGATCTAGAATAGTAAAGACAGAGCAGTCGGTTAAGACAGTAGGGATAAAGCAGTCGGACGGAATGGCGGCGGCGGCGGTAGGGCAGTTAATCAAAATAGCAGAGACTCTGGCTTAATTTGGTTGTTTAGCTGGTTGTTTGATATTAAGACTCTGCATCTAGCTCTGCATCTGGCTGTGCATCTGGCTGTGCATTAGTAGCTCTGTATTGCATATTCTGCGTCTGTGTCTGCGTCCGTGTCTACGTGTGTGCTTTGACTGCTGGCCGAAGACTGTCTAATTGGTCGGCGACGACGTGCTGCAACTGATCGTTCGGTCGTTCGATTAAGGTAGAAAGTCGGCCCGGTCGAAGGTTCTGACTGCCCTGATTTAAATGCGGAGACGGCGTTTAGCTAATCAAGATTTAATAAGGCCCTGGCTTGACTTAAGGCGTCTTCTGTTATACGTACGACCTGGGCTCTGCATCGTCGCATGCTCAATTAAAGCTTTTGAATCCGTTGACGTTCCATTAAGGCTCTACATCCGTAGGCTCTATATCTGCGGACAGTTGATTAAGACTTTGGCTGTGCAGTCGTTCGGTCAAAGCTCTGCATCCGTAGTTAATTGAGGCTCTTAGTGTCCACCAGACGTCCAATCTAGAGACCTGTCTTAAGACTTCCTTCCTTGTGAGCATAAACGGCAGTTTCCAGTAGACCATTTCCACGGGCCCGGTGCTTTTATAAGACGTCCTTAATAGCTACTTTCTTTCCTTTCAGAGTTGCTTTTGCTCTTAGCTTCTTTGGCGCATCCTTAGGCTTTTACGGCTGCTTCTTTACCCTGGCTGTTGGCAGTACGCTTGTATATCCTTAATCTTCTTCTAGCTTAAGAGCCTTCTTAGGATTGTCTTCTGCTTTTAGTCTCTTTGTTATTGTCCTGCTGGTTCTGTGCTTTACCTAAGTCGTCCTCAACATCTTTAAGGCCATCCGGTGGCAGCTTCTCGGCTGTTGTAACTACCTCCGTCGCATATCCCTTGCCCTTGTGTCCACAATAGTCCTTCGTTAAAATAACCGGAGGGGAAGCGTTGGTTCCTGTACGTCCAATTCCTGTTCCCTTTGTAATCCTTAATATGGTCCTTTACTAGCCTGGCTAGATATGGCCTGGTTCTGTCTTTAGTTGTATAAGGATGGTTTAGGCTTAACGTGGTCAACTGTGCCCTATGTACGATCTCTTGCAAAACATCTTTTGTCAGTGCCTCTTTGTATACTACTTTACCGTTTCCGCGGTGCTTGTTATGCAATGTTATACTGCTGCACCTAATAGGTCCCTTCCTTGCCACGGTGTCCGTTCTCGTCGTGCAGCTGGTGCAGTACTGAATTCGGATGGCGGTGACAGTTGTGCTGCGGTTATTTGTTGTTTGAATAAGGAATAAGGTCGGCCCGGTTAAAGGCTCTAATTTAACGACACTTAACTGACTTAATTCAGTGTCAGTGACGTGCTGATATTAAGGCTCTGGCTTAATTTGACTCTTTAACTAACCGCGGCTTCTATGCAGTTGTTTAATTAAGGCTTCCGTGTAGTTATTTGGCCAAGGCTCTGCGTACAGCTCTGCATCTGTCTCTGTGTTGTATAATCGGCTCTGTATCCGTGCAATTAATTAAGGCTCTTGGTGCCGTTCTTATTATATAGCTGCATTATCGAATTCTAGGGGCGGTGTAGAGTTCTACTGGCTCTACTGCTAAATGGACCAATTAGGATTTTCCGTGCCGGGTATGGAAAATCACTATTAGCTCGGCGATAGGCGGTGAGTTGAACTGATATCTTTATAGTAGGTCGTCGCGACTAACGCATCTTAACGCGTCGCTATTAAGAAAGTAAATAATAAAAGGAGCTTTAGGAAATACTGTAATTAAGCAGACAAATAGAAATCTTTTATATAGCTATTACCTGCATCCCCTCCCCTACCTTAGAACTTGACTGTCCCCTAGTCGAACATCCTATGCCTATGGCGGAGCCTGCTGCGGAGCCTACTGCGGTTAATAGCTGGCCTTAAGCATCTGTCTCTATAACCGTCTCTATGACCGTCTCTAAGGATTGGACGGTTTATTCTTCTTTTTAGTTTTAGCTGTTTTATCTGCAGGCCGTAATATAATCTGGACGTAATCTCCTAGTTGTATATTCTTCTCCTGCGGCGCAATGGTTGCCCTGGCTGTACGGCTGTCTTTAGGGGTTAGGAGAGTCTGCGGACGTTGCTAGCTGGGCGTTACTGCTAAGTCCGTAGGCCGTACTTGATAGTAGTCCTCCCAGTTTATGCGTATTTTGTCACTATTCTTAAGTACTACTCCGTTATGGAAAGCAGTAAAATCCGTTCGTCCTATAGAGGCCTGTTACCGCGTCTATTCTTCCTTTAGCCTGCCTAGGTCTGTTCCCTAGTACGTATAGAGCCAGTTCTTAATACCTTCTAGCCGTCCTTCATTGCTGAGCCACGGAAGTACTGGTCTAGGTCGTTCGCGTGTCTTAGCTACTAGTCTTCCTTGATTAGATAGATGCACAAATCCTTGCTAAATAAGATTCTTAAACCCTTGGTATTTATACTGGGTGAAATGGTGACCTCCTCCGCATCTAAAATAGGTCTGTAGGCCTTGTCCTCGCGTACCTTGCTAACCTCGTACGTTCTACTGCGGCCGTCCAAAGGTGGTGGAATCTTACGGATATTGAAAATCGTGCGGATATTGAAAGTCTTGCGGAGGTTAATAGTCTTGCGAAGATTAACAGCCTTATAGGATAAAGGGAGCTTGGCTGCTGTTCTGCCAGTCTTTGTATTCTAGTACTAAGCTGTATTCTTATGCTGAGCTTTAAACTGCGGCCTGATCTAGCAGTGTTGTAAACCTTTTAGGGTCCTTTTAAATTCGGTTAAGGAATGGCATCGACTGTACAGCTACTGCAAGCTCTGACTTGCTTAGCCTTAGGCTCTTTAGCTGGCTTACCATTTCGTCCATCTCCTGATCTACGGTAGGGGGTGACTGCTGCTGCGTTGGGGCTCCTCCGTGTATACCTGGGTCTAGAAGCCTTCCTTTTTTCCTATAGTCGAGCTCCTTTCTTTGTTGCCGTAGCTGCTGTATAAGCTGGACATTTAGGGCGTCTTCTTCTGGAAGGATATCCATTTGCTTGGCGCCCTCTATAGCCACTATCCTTAACTCTATGGCCTCCTTTAGTCTTTTAAATATAAGGGTATTAGGCTCGTCTGCTACGGCTCCTGTCTATTCCATTACGTGCCTATAGTATTCAATAGGAAGTCCTCGTATAAACAACCACCCCTTATCTTGCTCAGTAAGGTTTCCTGCGGCTACCGCTTTATTTGAGATGGTAGTGAAGTCCTGCATATAGTAACGCAATTCACCTAGTTATTCTGCAGATTTTTAAACAAAAGCTTTCATAAAGTCTTGTGTCTCTATATGTTAGTAGTAGTCCTTAGTTTAATACTTGGTCCTAAGCTTTCTAATAAGCTCCGTCTAATTACCAATTATAAACTTAGGTAGGCTTTGGATCCACATCCCTATCTAGTAATTATAGTACTCCGGAAGGCCCTAGTGCTTCTCCTCACTCATTACATAATATCGGGTGTATAGCCGTTTGTACTGCTTAATAAACTACAACACGTTTTATCCTATAAAGTAAGAAGCTCCAACAGTTCCTATGGCTGGCGTAGGCTAAACCATAACGTAGATCTTGTCTTAAGCCGTTAACTACTAGTTACGTGCATTTAGAGCTTCCTTAGGAGCTTATAGGTGGTCCTTATAGCTCTTATCCTTCGTCTGCTGAGGGTTATCGGTCCTAGGTGTTACAGGTAAACGCTACAGTAGATCTTCTTGCATGGCTATAGTCTTAACAGAGGATGTCCCAGATGGCCGTCCTGGTGTTGGTTTATACTTAGTAAAAGAAGTATAGGCTTTTGTTCCTTCTGGCTACTTCTTAACGCCTAGAGGTCGGTCTTCCTAAAAAAGCACGGTGTCTTTATTATCTACAGCCACTGCCAGGTCTCGATACGTCCATCTGCTTTAGTCTGCCGTCGTTCCGCGCGGTAGGGTGCTACTAAGCTTTACGCTTCTGCCTATATCTGCTTCTTTACGGAATGCCTCTAAAGCTGCCGCTGATATAATCCAGATAACTTGAAAGAAGATGAAGCTAAGCTAGAATAGGAGGCTTTTAAGGAGAGACCTGATCTTGTGTGCTTGCGACCTTACTTAGTATTATCTCTGTTCTTAAAGGGCAGTACTAACTTCCTCTGCCGCTAAATCCCTTAAGTCTCGTTTCCATTTGATTAACTGGTCCTTGGCTTATTATCTCTATATCCTTAACAAAGCTCTGGCCATGTCCGTGCGTAGGTAGTAGAAATATTGGGTACCTCCAGCCGCAGGTCGAAGTTGTCTAATTGGCTTACTGGTTCGCTTGACGTCCTTACACGTAACTTTCTGAGACCTTTGCTACTCCTTGGCCTATGCGTCAAGTCTAGCTGTCCTTTCTTTTCCGCAGTCTTTCTGTTTAGGGTCTACCTGGTTCCCCTTACTGTCCGATACTGTTTGCTTCTCTGCTGCTGTCTTGTCTGTCTGGCTGGTCGTTCTTCTGCAGCTGGTCGTCCTTCTGTAGTTGTAATATATTCTTGCGCGTCTTATATATATGTAGCACTAGACTTCTAATCTAAGGAGCTTGCTGTCGTCCCCACGTGGAATGCCAAAATGTAGAAGGGTATGGTGTCCCTCAGATAGGAAGTCACAATGCTGTCAGTTAGTCTGTCTGTCTATCTATCTGTTGGTCGGTCGGTCGGTTATAATCAGTAAAGCAGTCTGTAAGAAAGGAAAGAAAAGAATATATTCCGGTAGGTTCGTGATGTCCAAGAAGGAGGGAAGCCGAAGGCTCAACATATACAGGAAAATGCCAAGACACTAAGCATGGGACATTTTACCCCACCACACTAGTGTTTAAAGCGAAGGCTAGATCCCTTATATATTAAATATTAAAGATAACGGATCTATTTATAATATAAATAGAAAGTTATAGGAGTAAGGCCTAATAGAATACTATAAGTATAGTAACTATATATAAATAAAAAGTAGATAAAGTCCATCTAGTTAACTTATTAGCACTAGATAGAACAGTTATAGGAGGTATAATAAAGTGGCGAGAAGTAGCCCTGCGTTGGCAAAAGGCGTCTATTTAAGGATTACCTCTTAGTCTATATAATTATTTCCTTAAGCTATAATACACCAAGCTGGCCTGTGGTATATAACTAAAGCTAGAATAATTAAAGCGTATAATTATAGGAGATATTTAGCTAAGAGAATAAGAAATCTTTAAGGCTATATTATTTAACTAAGAAGAGGCTCTGGTATAGGAGTTCTCTAAAATAGGTTATATTAGCAGGGACGTAACTCCGCTATTAAAGATTAAGACTATGCCGTATAAAGCATAGAAAGTACTAAACTTTCCTATACTAAGGGCCCTGCAAGAAGAGGTAATTAATATATTATAAGAATAACTAGCTTAAGGGACTCTAGAGTATTACAAAAGCCTATATAGAAATCTATGGTTTTTTATAAGTAAAAAGGAACATAAGAAGTACCAACTAATTAATATAGCGATAAATATTAACTAAATAACTATTAGGGATGCAAATCTACCACTATATACTAATAAGTTCTCTAAGGAGTTTGTGGGGTGTAAGGTTATATCTCTAGTAGACTTCTTCTCTAGCTATAACTAATTAAAACTAGATATAGAAAGTAGGAACTTAATAGCCTTTATAACACCTTTAGGACTTCTATAATAAATAACTATACCTATAGGAGGTATAAATTTGGTAGCCTAGTTTGTGAGGATAATTACTAAGATCCTAGAGCAACACATCCTATACTATGCCTTGCCGTTTCTGGATAATATTATAGTAAAAGGACTATAGATAATATATAATAGAGAAAAAAGCCTTTTAGGCGTGCGCAGATATATTCTAGAATATATTATATGGCTAGATGGAGTGCTTACAGATTTAGAATAAGCTAGGTGTATAATCTTAGGCGTAAAGTCTTATTTCTGCAAAGATAAGATTATAGTAGTTAGCTACTACTGTAATGGAAAGGGACGATATCCGGAAGAGTTAAAAGTTGTAAAAATTATTTACTAGAGAGACTGCGAAGATATTATATCTGCCCAAGCATTTCTAGGAGTTGTTGTGTATTACTAAATATAGGTAGAAGACTTCGCAATAAAGGCAGAGCTAATTTTCCGATTGCCACAAGTGAATGTTCTATTTATATAGGGTATAGAGCAGATAGCCGTTATAAAGACTCTAAAGTATATAATCACTACCGTACCCGCATTAGTTTAACTGGATTATAGTAAGGGGGCTAGGCTAATTATTCTTGCCATTAATAGATGCAAGAATAGATAGGAATGCGGTCTTATATAACTAGATATACAAGGTCGTCGCTATCTATATTAATATAAGAGCGGTATCTAGTCTTAAGCGGAGCAGAAATACAATTCTAAAAAGCTTAAGTATTAGGTATTACTGTATGCATTAAAGAAGTATTAAGTGTACCTGTATGGCGTCCGCTTTATAGTTAAGACAGATATAAATACCTTAGTTACGTAACTAAATTATACTGCTACTAATTTACCAGGAGCCTTAATAATATAATAGCTAGCATAGATCTAGCTATGGGACTTTAATATTAGATATATACTAGGGAAGAAGAATAGCCTAGCTGATAGGCTGTTATAATAGCTATTAAATGGTAAATAGCCTAATAAACCAACTAAGGATATTAAAGAATTTATTAACTATGAGCTAAGTACTTTAGAATATATAGCTAGCCCAGTTAAAATGGAGGTAGAGCTGCCACTAGAGAACTTATATTTAGAGGAATCTTAGAAGATTGCAAAATAGCTAGTAACCTTATAACGTCTAGAAGAAATAAATACTAAGGAATTTAAAAGATTTAAACGGCAAGCGCTAAAGTTCCTAGTGTGTAATTAACAGCTCTTCCGCTAATAGTTAAAAAATATACCAATATAGAGGGTAATTAATAATGAGAATACTCAGTGAGAGATTATTAAGAGCCCTTATAATTAGAGTGGATATTATAGATAAGAAGGAACGTATTAGAGAGTTTTAAATTAATATTAGTAGCTAGGGCTATAGGATTAGATATTATGGCATATTAAGTCATACCTATAATGCTAGGGGCGGCGGTTAGAATAGAAAGAAGAAGCAATATATCCTATATAGGAGTCTACTTTATGGCAACAAGTAATAGTAGATATTACGTTTATGCTAATAACCTGTCTTAGATTCTAATACCTAGCTACTACTTAAGAATACGTGTCTAGATAGGTAGAAGCCTGGGCCCTTTAGAAAAAGGATATAAAAAGCGTGGCGAAGTTCCTCTATAAAGATATTATCTGTAGATGGGAAGTATGCGGACAGCTTTCTATAGATAGTGGCAGAGAAAATGCTAATATAACCGCTACGCTCGCGGAGCTCTATAACATAAAAAGGGTTATAGCTTCCATATATTACCCGCAGGGACAAGGCTTAATAGAGCGAGGGCATAAGCCTATAATAGATGCTTTGGTAAAGATAGATGGCTTATAGCTAGACAATCTCTATACCATTTTATAGGCAGATAGAACAACTATTAAGCGGCCTATAGAAATAATGCTAGTAAGAGTTATATGTGGATATAAGTATGTCCTTCCTATTAAACTCTGCATACCTACTTGGTAAACGCTGCCTTAGCAAACAGTTTAGACCACTATAGAGCTGCTAGCACTCTATATAAAGCAGTTTAACTAAAGAGACGTAAATATAAAAGAGGCTATCGCGTGTATAAGACGACTAAGGATAATAAATAAGGAGTACTTTAACAATACCTATCGCATTCGCTAAGACAGATTTAAGGTTAGAGATATAGTTATGTTCCATAATACGCAGCTTAAGTAAGATTATTCTAGTAGTCGCAAGTTAGATCTAAAATGGCTAGGCCTATTCTAGGTACGTAAAAGTCACCTATATAAAGGATGGTACTTAATTAAGGATCTTAATAGCACGCCATTCTGTAACTAAACTCTAGGGAATAGATTAAAGAAGTTCTACTAGTAATAGGTATCTAAAGTCCGCCAGGAAGACTGGCTTAACTAGTTAGGCGGAACTATACTATAAGAAATAACAGCAGAGCTAAAGTTTAAGGAAGATGTTATATAAAATCCACCTATATCGCAATGCCGCGTAGGTTAAGAAGTACGTATTCTAGAAAGATTGTTTAACAGAACTAAGTACGAAACGTTTAACTAGGGGACAGTTAAGTTCTAAGGTGGGGGAGAGAACGTAGATAACAACTATATAATCTATTTATTCGCCATATTTCCTAAAGCTCTTTCTATTACACTTTCTTATTTACTTTTTTAGTTATAGGAATCTATTACATGTTAATAATAAGGTAAGGGCAGAAGGATATTTGCGTATAACCATCTAGGTTCGTTTACTGCAAAGATATTAGTCCTCCTTACCACCTTTACTAAGCTAATAGCAATTTTCCATCCAAGAGATAGAAAATTATAATTAGTCTATTTAGTAATTAGAGCCGGCAGAACCCTATACCGCCGCTAGATTTAGTAGACCATTTAGATTAGGAAACCCTATTAAGAACTTCACTATTTTACCCTTAATAGACCTTAAAAATAGTTATAATTAACCAAAGAATAAACTAAGTAGAATTAATAATAGTATACTTATTATGTCTCTATTAAGCAGACCGCTGGTACTATATAAAGGAGCTAAGTAATAGATTAGTAACGGTCTATAATAGGACTAGCCCAGTTACAGTAGGAATGTCTCGGTAAAACACTTAACAGATGACTGTATAAAACTATTTATAACTGTTTATAACTGTCTGCAACTGTCTACAACTGTCTACAATTGTCCGCCGTAATCCACCGTTTTCTACTAAGTTCTACCAACTTAATTGAATTCCACCAAATTCCACCGACATAATGGAATTTGGTTAAAACTTATTAAAATCCGCATAGGCTTATGCCTACGTATCTACTGCCAAGACCCTGAATATTTAGTTATAAGTTTCCTATGTTCCTTTCTCTTCTTTACGTAATATTTTGTACTCTGCAAGAGCTATATACCCTTAAATTAGATAGAATATATATTTATTCCTTTAAATCTTCCCTAAAGCCTCTTCGCGCCCTTATATTACGTTATATTAAAACAACTACTATTAAAATAGCAAACGAACCTAAATCCCTTTTAATAACTATGAGTATTATAACCCTAGTTAGGGAACAGTTAACTATAATGCAATAGGCCTTTACGGACACCTTAGCTTAGCAGCAGGCTGCACTAAAAGCCCAGTACTAGCAATTAATGGAAGCACTCCACGAATAACTCCGCAATATTAAGGCATTTACATTATAAACCCTAATAGCAAGACCTATAAACAAGATTAAAATAACGGTACCTAAACCTAATACGTTAAATGCGAATACTAAACCAGTAATAGTAGCTTAACCTATACCTATAGCAAACCTAGTACCTATTATAAAATCTAAAAAGCTCCCTAATTCTCTAATGTTTAATAGAAACCAAAATAACTTACGTCCCTTTATAACTAAGCTCCGTTTTAAACTCTTAATAAGCTATAATTAATACTCCATTAAGGCTGGCAAGGTTAGCTATGGAATGTCTTGTTTAAGCAAGGACGCCATATAAACCATAGATCCATTCTTCCGCAATAGCACTTTTATTAATTTTAAAACTTTTGTCTCTCTACTAGAATAAACATATAATAACGCTAGCCGCGAACATATAGCTATTACTAAACTTAAAAACCTATAATAATGGAATCAAGACTTTACCAGCTTCTTTTTAGAATTTTTAGGTCTTATTAGCGAGCTAGATTGGAATAAAGCTGCTAGAGTCGCTACTCTTTAATAAGCTATTTTGGATAAGATTAGAGCCTAGTTAGTAGGTAGAGAACTGCTAAAGAACCTGTCCAAATTTGCTATAATATATTAATAAATTAATAAGGACCTTTAATATAACAAATAGACTTATTCTCTAAAGCTAACTACACCTTATATTTAAAACTCTATAAAACCGGTATACACCCTAAAGCGCAATCCGTCTTTAAAACCTAAAAGTCCTATATACGACCCTATGGACCTCAATGCCACTTAATCCTATACACCCTTAGGAACAAATAAATAAAGAACTTAAGCCATAAATGGAGAATGCTTTGGATGCGGTAAAAAAGGATATATTTAAAAGCATTACCGAACTTACCCTTTTGAAAAAGTCTGCCGTAGCTCCTCCTAATCCTTAAGTTATACCCGCTCTATAAATTATACTTAGACGCCATAAAGCACCTTACCTTTGGTTAACTTGGAAAACAAATCGTCCTAAGGCCAAGTTGCGCCTTAGGATAAAAGGTAGAAGAGTATAAGTATCTAGGCTCTTCTAGCGCTAATACACAACATAACTCCCTTAATGTACTTGGCGAAATTTAAATATTTAGAAAATAGAAGGAAGTATAAATCCTAATAAATAGCGGAGCTACTAGCATAGGCTTTATTAATATAAACTATATAAAAACTTAACGCCTAAATTTAAAGAAACTTAATAAGCCCTAAGGCCTATAAGGCTTTAATGGCAAACCCTTAATATATAGCGAACTAACGCACTACGCTCTTATAAAATTGCGGATAGGTAAACACCTTAAATATATTTCCCTGTTTATAACACCCTTAAAGCACTATAAGAGAATACTTAAACACGGATAGCTAAAATAATATAACCTTTTAATTAGCTGGGTTAAAAAAATATTAAAGTTCTATATAACCTACTGCTGAAGTTATTACTTAAAAAACCATTTACCCTATAAACATGCATATAACTATTTAAATTTAATATAATATAAATTACCCTTGCTATAAACCTTAAGCTAATATAATAAATCTATAACTGCTAATTGTAGTAAAGAATGTAAAGATATTACGTTAAAACCTCTTAAAATTTATATAATATAGGCCGCGCCTTTTATCTTATTAGCAAAAAGATAAAATTATAAAATCTTTGCTGTGACTATAGAAGACATTAAGAAAGTACTAGAACTAAAATAATATCCTAATCCTTAACCTCTTGTACCTAAAGAGTACTATAACCTAATTAATAAGTTTAAAAAATAATTTATAGACTAACTAGCCCCGCACTAAGAGAAATATAATTTTAAGATAGAACTTAAGCTTGGTATAATACTAAAGTTCGGTCTACTATATAGTATATTATAAGAAGAACTACTTATAATGCAATAATACCTTAATAAATATCTGGAAAAAGAATTTATTCGCCCTAGCTAGTCTCTATTTACCTTACCTATACTATTTATTAAAAAGCTAGGAGGAGGCTTAAGATTCTATATTAATTATTAAGCTCTAAATATAATTATAATTTAAAACCAATATCTAATTCCTTTAATTTAAGAAACGCTTAACTATTTAGCGAAGGTATAGTACTTTATAAAGCTTAATATAGTTACCACCTTTAATAAAATCTGTATATATAAAGGAGATAAGAAGTATATACCTTTTTATATACGATAGGGGCTCTTTAAATACCTAGTAATGCCGTTTAGTGTAAAGAACGGTCCTAGTACGTTTTAGCAATATATTAATAATACGCTTTATAAATTCCTTAATGTATTTATTACCCCATTAAAAAAGAAAATGGAGATCGAACTGCCGGTTTTGGAGGGTTCTGTCGCCGTTTTTAGAGGTCACGTTGCCAAAACTCCCCGCTGCCCTAAGCCTCTTACTTGCCGGTCTAACGTTAAGCCTCTTACTTACCACCCTATACCCCTCGCTTTTTAATAGGCAGACTATAATCCTTCTATACGCCTAGCGCTAAAGCTATATATACTCTATGGCTCCTACCTCTAATCCGTTTAATCCAGGCCCTATTTCTCTTATTCTCTACCCTCCCATCTCCTTAGCCCCACATTGCTCTTTATATCCTTCCTACCGTCATTACCCTAAGTTCTCTTCTAGCTCCCTAAAATACCGCGCGCTCAATTATTAGATTGCAGCTCGTTATTTAGCGTCACCAATAATAAGTATATAGGCACGGACAGTGATGGTGATAGCTACAGGACAGAACTAACCGTCTTCGGCAGTAATACCAACAGTGATACCAATAGTGACGCCAACTGCGACGCTAATAGTGGCATTAACTGTGACGCTAATAACATCGCTAGATCTGATGATGCTCGTAAAGCGCCCACTTAAGTATGGCTTTATAAGGATCAAGACCATCTATTAGAATACTACCTTAAACAGTTAAAAGAGTTTAAGGAATCCAATTTCACGACGCAGGACTATACCGATAGTAGTACGAATCTCCTTAACCGCATTAAAAAGCACTAGTATTAGTAAGTAATAACCTATTTAGCGGCTTCCTCTTAGGCCTAACTTAGCGGAGAGCTAATAATTTCTAGATACTACACCTATATAGGGAAAGACCCTAAGAAAATATATTAAGTCCTCTCGCTTTGGCTCCTTTATAGCTTCTTTAACTAGTTTCTAAATTAGAAACAAGGGAAAGGGGGTAGGAAATGGTACGGGACAAAGGCTTCTAGCTTGCTTAGCTTATACTAGAAGTATTATCTCCTTATATACAAGAAAGCAACTAGTAGGAAAATTCCTAGTAAACTAAACCGCTAAATATATAAGGTAATTATATTCCCAGTTAACCCTTTAACCTAGTAAGATAAAGCGGAGCTAAGATATCTTTCTTAGGTACTTCGGAAACTGGCAAAGAAATATAGCTTAAGTAAGAAAAAGCAAGAAAAGACCGTTATAGATATGGAGGATCTCGCCCTAGTTCTTAAGACTAACTTAGTTATAACAAGGAAGAGATATGTAGTTAGACGATATTAGATACAAGTCCATTTCTTACTATAGCTAGGCTTTTATACTATAAGCCAACCTAAAGCTCTTCTTAATCTATGCTACTAATATATAATGGTTACACTTATTTACGACCTAGAAGGTGGGCCTTACAAGATCGTGCTTGAGTTTATATTCGAATTTACTAAAGAATATCTTGGCATAAAAGAAATGTATATTCTCTTTCTACCCTATTCCTCTTACCTTATGCTTATAGAGAACTAGTAATACTTTCCTAATTCTTAATATTATCTTCGACCCTTTACTTATTCTTAGCCCTTACGTCTTTCTCCTAGGCCTTCTCTTTATTAACTAAGCTTTTGCACCCCCTAATCTAATATCCGCAGAGCAGCTTAGCAAGCTATATATTAAGCCTAGGTATAACGAGTTGCTGCTACCACTCTGTTTAAACCTAGATAATATCCCTATATTTTAGTAATTAATTAAAACCCCCTACGGCCATAAGGTCTCACTTGACTAGCCTTTACTATACTTAACTCTTTTACCCTAGATTAAGGACCTTGGCGCAATCACGGGATTTTGGCAGGTTGCGCGCCCATATAGTCTCCGTTACGGCGTAGGCAAGGCATTTAATGTTTATCCTTTAGAAATAATTTAAAATCTATTATAATATGTTACTAAGGATGTTTAGAAACTAGCAGTGGTTATAGCTATTTAGAAGTTTAATTTCTAGGGGTATCTATATGTTTATAACGTAGTCTATAGGTAAGCGGCCCGCACGGGTAAGCGGCCCACCTTAAAACCCTACCAAAAATTAGAAAAATCACACCTTAATATCTTAATAACTACTTCATAATAAATTCTAATAATTTGGATTTAGACTTTTATATATAATTTATAGCTTTTATTAAAGTTGCATCATAAATAGGTTAGTATTTTTTAAGATATAGTCATTTGGCCTCATTTGGCCTCGTTTTAGCCTCTAAATTATAATATCTTAAAAACTACTAATCTATTTACGATACAACTTTAATAAAGGCTGTAGAGTATATATGAAAGTCTAAATCCAAATTATTAGAATTTATTATTAGGTGGTTGTTAAGATATTAAGGTATGATTTTTCAATCTTTGGTAGAGTTTTAAGGTGGGCCGCTTATCCGTGCGGGCCGCTTACCCATGGACTACGTTAAGTATAATAGTTTTTAATAAATCGGTCTATATTAGATAGGAGCCCTCGCTAATAGTAATAAGGCGCTAGTAGTTAGTGGGTTTTATCTTAACTAGGGTACGCCATAAAGACTTAATAGTGGGCTTTATAGATTAGCTCTATTTATAGGTTATTAATATCTAGCACTATAAGTCGTTCTTAGTATAAGAGCAGTCCGTCTTCTATTTTTAAATTATGGTTACCTTTTATAGCTTAGCTAGGGAGGGCTTTTAGAAATTTGGCTATACGGTTCGCGATTAGAATATAATTAATTAGTCCTATTAGCTTATCCAAAATCTCTTTTTCTAAGGGTGCTAGCTTATTTCGTTTAGAGCTTAGTTTTTTAAAAATATATAGGTTAAGCTATTTGGGACGGAGAAGGGTATATATCTGGTACTAAGCCTATAGCTTATTTTATAGCTCCATGTCCTGTTCTCTCTAGGTTAAAGTATTAGCCTTAAAATTTTATTTGCTAAGGCGGTATATAATTATAAAGAAGAATTAGGAGAGTATTTTGGCCTAATAGGCCTATTAACTGGTAAGCTGCTTTACTGTTATAAAATATTTAAGAGCTTTATAATTAGTATAGACTTTAATCTAAGAGTCCGTGCTTTTAAGCTCCACACACTACTAAAATAGCAATTATATAATAGCTTGTATTTTCTTATTATATACCTTATAGTTATATTTAACTAGGGCTATTATCTTTAAGAAGAATATAATAGGGTACTACTTGCCATCTAGGTGTAGCTGTAAGAGAAACCCCGCTGCTACTTTATTGGATATATCCGTTTCTAGCATTAATTCTAGGTCTAGGTTATAATAATAGAGAATTAGGAAGGAGATAAGTTGGCTCTTTAACTTCTTGAAGGCTTTTATATAGTTATTGTTAAAAATAAAAAGCGTGTTGTTTCTAGTTAGTCGCATAAGAGGCTTAGCTACAACCCTATAATTATAGATAAACTAATAGTAGAAATTATAAAAGCCAAGAAAGGACTGGATGCCCTTTATAGTATAAAGGGGTTTCTAGTTATAAATTGCTTTAACCTTCTTAGGGTTAACTTTAATTTCTTTTATGCTAACGATAAACCTAAGGTACTTTATACATTTTACTCCGAATTTATATTTCTTAATATTAACTTATAGGCCTATATTCTGCAGCCTCTTTAGAATCTTCTTAATATAAACTTAGTGCTTAAGTTTATTATCCGAGTATATAAGAATATTATCTAGATATGCCGTACAGAATTTATTAAGGTAATTAAAAAGAATATTATTTATATACTATTAGTATATAGCTGACCTATTTATTAGTTTAAAAAAAAGAACTTTATATTTATAAAAACCGTAATAGGTATAAAATATTATTAGATTTTCTAATATAGGGTCCATTCTAATTTAGTAGAAAGCTTAGCGGATATTAAGCTTAGTAAAGATTTTAGCTCGGCTTAGGTATAACGTATTTCACGGGTGAGCTGGTCAAACGGGTGAGCTGATCACTTCAAAAACACACCAAAAAATGGAAAAATCACACTTTAATATCTTAACAACCACTTAATAATAAATTTTAATAATTTAAA
>Ga0307507_10007271_pt1 | contig 16221 bp, 4 predicted proteins | sample 7_EM_MG_FD_207223 | JGI IMG/M metagenome (GOLD analysis project Ga0307507, IMG submission 207223) | Populus trichocarpa ectomycorrhiza microbial communities from riparian zone in the Pacific Northwest, United States - 7_EM | ecosystem: Host-associated > Plants > Roots > Unclassified | place... | reverse complement strand
TTTTATAATAATAGCCTAAGGGGTTGCTATTTTATGAAGGTTGAAAATTTGCGATATTTTACGATTTTGTATGGGAAAAGGGTGTGCGAGAGGTGGCATTGTGCGCGAGGTGGCACGGACTCCTAGTATATTAAAGAGCTGCGTAAGCTATCTAAAACCCATTCTAAACATATTCTAATAGTTTAGGCTATTTATAAAGCCTACTTAAAAATAGAAAGGCTTCCTAAGGGCGTTAATGCTTTTATTATGGTAAGTAGTTCTAAATATATTTAGAATACATTCCTAATATAATACTAGCGTAGTAATAAGGTAGATTTAACTATAGGGGAGGTTTTTTATTGGTATAATGTCTTGCCTAATCTAGAGAATCTGGTACTGTATAGTATAAATGGATAAATATATTTATAACGCGTTTAGAAGAAGGTTGGAGATTATAACGCCCTTAGAAACTATATAAAAAAGTATAGCCTTAAAACTAGGAATATTAGAAAAGGAGGGGCTCCTTCTATTAAGAAGTAGGAAGAAGTAATAGTATAACGGAACCTTGTAGCAGGAACTACGGTAGGTCCTATTATTGGGCTAAGTATATAGGTAAGAACAAATCAACAATATAATAATAACTAGTGGAGTAGTTACCTAACAGATTAACTCTAATTGTATTCTAAGATTTACTACAAGGAGAGAACTATCTACGGTAGGGACTGAGGTCCTTTAAATACACAACTATACTCCTAAGAAATCCTCTCTTGTACATAAGGTACGTGTTATACGTGTTATACGCGGGCGTATACTACGTATACCTTATACACTGCGTATAACATTATGTGACTCGCTTACTATTCCTTATTATATAGTTCCACCAGATCTATCCTAAACTATACCTATATTAACTAACTAGCTTCCTGCGACTCTTCCCTAAGTAGTTATAATATTATACTTAAAGCGTTTGTAATACTATCTCCCTCCTCTTTATCTTTGTCCTTAAAGATTCCTAACATCTTTAAGTTGTTTACTAGAGGTATAATGTCCGTTTAATTAGTCTGGTTAATATCCCTGCTTATTATACCTAAAGCTCCTTCCTTTTTACAAGCGTAATATTATACTCGCACTGTGGCTGCCATACTGTTACTTAGTGAGATAATATCATCTCTGTATTCTCATTATGCAAAAGTAGGGTTGGTGTGTATTGTGATGGCAAGTCCCTTGTCTTAACAACCCTTATTTTGCTTAGAGTGCACTAAAGCAAACATTCGGTTGTTCTATGATGTTCGCTCTATCTCTAATGCTAAGTGTGCGCGTTCTATAACTCTTAATAGTCTTTAAGTTCCCTGAGTAACTTATTATAGGGTCTTGTGTTTAATCTGCCGCTGCGAAGCTTAAGTCTAAGTTGGCCGCTACGCGCGCCAAACTCTACTATTCTACTAAAGAGACCGCTTGGGCCCTTAAGGCTTAACGTTGTTCCTTTAAGTCTTAGTAGGTTGCGTTTGTTTGGTTAACCCGTCTTAAAAAGGTTTGTAAAAAGGTTTATTCTAAGGAATAGAAACTGGTTTAATAGGGTCTTAACGAGTTAAGTAATAAAAGAACTGGCTCTCCTCCTACAAGGGAAACAACTCTGAGTAGCTCAGCAATTGCTCCTCTTAGGTCCCTCTTAGGCGACTTATTTTTTGGCGATCCTTCTTTATTAATATTGCCTAACCTGCTTTCTTTTAATACTCCTATACCTTTCCTATAGCGTTTTCTAGGTTGCTTAGTGGTTCCTAGGTAGTCTTATTATAGCCTATCTACTTTACTTTATACTACGTTTTGTCATCCATGTTCTTATAACTGATAATCTTTAAAACTTGCTATTTGTCTTCTTCTTATCCTCTATACGTGTCTGCCTTATAGACTGGTGGCTTAATATCTCTATATGCTGGTTCTAGCATCGTAATATATTATATAGGGTAGATCCTTATTTTAGCTAGTAGGTTTAACTTATACGTAACTAATAAAATTCTTTACTTAATTTTAAAAGGTCCTAGTCTAATGTGGTCTAACTTCTTGCTTAGTCGTTAACTCTTAAAATTTTTGTATAGTAACTATACTTTATCTCCCTCCTTAAGATCTGGTCCCTTAGATCTCTTAGTATTATAGTACCTTTTTATCCTTTACTGTACTAGCTTGGCTGTTTCTGTAAGGTCTGCATAAAGATTTATTAACATCTCTATTCTTTATTTAGCTGTGCTACTCATCTTTTTTGCTTAATGTGGCAATAATAATGTTCTTAGTTTATACCCGTAGTTCGCCTTAAATGGTAATATCCCTATTCCTTCTTATGGTGTTATATTATATGCAAACTGTATAACTAGTAATAATGATACCTAATTATTCTGTGCGTAATTAATATAATGCCTTAAATACTATTCTAGTGTCTAGTTTAGTCTTTCCATTTATTTGTCCGTCTGCGGATAATACACTGTAGAGGTTACTACGCGAACCCCATATTCTGCTAGAAATACTTCCTAAAATACTGCTATAAATCTTAGATCTCTATCTAATATAATCTTATCTAGTGCTCCGTATCTTATAAACACTTCCTTTATATAGATTCTAGCAACATCTTCTACTAATATCTCTTTAGTGCATGCTATAAAGTATCCCCACTTTATTAGCTTATTTACTATTACTAAAATTGTGTTATAATCTTATCCCGTAATAGGATCTCTTAACTTTAGTAACTTAATAATAAAGTCCTATAATATAACTTCCTATGGTCTTCCTGGTATCTTAACAGGTTATAGCCCTCTATACGGCTTATACCTTGTCGGTTTATTTCTCTAGCAATCTAGATATTCTCTTATAACTTATCTTACTAGTCCCTAGATTCCTTAAATAATGTACTCCTTTTAAAGTCTTAACACTAAGCCTATAGCTCCGTTGTGTCCTTATATTATTTCCTTGTGGAATTCCTTAACAAATTCTTCTGCAATAGACTTAGGTATATACGTTACTTCTCTATTTTTATATTGCTCTAAGTCTGGATCCTCTACTTATACTTCTTAGATCTTCTGTGTCTAATTATTCTCTAGTAATTTATAGATCTAACTTTTCTTGGTTGCTATAATCTTTGGATAATTATACCTAATTAATCTATCTTAATCCTTTCGCAACAAAGCTCCTGGTAGCTTTTTATCACTTTATAGTTTAGCCTTTCTACTTAGAGCGTCTGCTTGTGCGTTATCTGTACCCTTGGTATACTAAATTTCAAAATAGTATTCTGTAAGCATTTCCGCCCATCTAATATGTCTTTAGTTGAGTTCCTTTATTATTAGGAATCCTGTAAGGTTCTTATAGTCTGTCTTAACCATAAATAGTTTCTCTGTGCCTTGTAAGAATGCTCTCTATTTTTTAAGTGCTGCAACTATACCTAATAACTCCTTGTTATAGATATTATAGTTTAACTCTAGTAGTGTCATTTTCTAACTATAGTACGCTACTAGATGCCATGCGTCCTGGTGCTTCTATAGCAAATATGCTCCTAGTGCGAAATCTAATACGTTTATCTTAATAACCGTTTTTAACTTTAGTTAATAGATCTTAAGGATCGGTTCTTAGGTGAACAACTCTTTAAATTCCTAGAACAGCTCCTTCTATTTACTACCCTAAACCCACGGTTTCTTTTTCTTTATTAGTCTTGTAAATAGCTTAATACCTTTTAACCACTGTGCTATAAACCTCTAATAGTAGTTATAAAACCCTAGAAACGACCTTAACTACATAATATTCTCTGGTTCGTGCCAACTTACTATAGCTTTAATTTTCTTTAGGTCCATACTAATTTTTTCTAGTTTAACAATAAATTCTATAAAATTAGTTTTTTTTATAAAGAACTCGCATTTCTTAATTGCTACTGGCATCTGTTCTTTCTATAGTCTCTTTAAAACCTATTTAATATGTTCTCCATGTTCTTCCTTATTCTCTAAGTAGATAATAATATTGTTAAGGTATACCATAATAAACTTATCTAGGTGTTCTTCTAATATACTATTAATTTGCTTCTGGAATGTTACTGGTGCGTTTATAAGCCTAAATTGCATAACTAATAGTTTATATAGTCCTTCCTTTGACCTAAAGGCTGCCTTCTATTTGTTACCTTCCTTAATCCTAATCTAATGGTACGCCTATCTTAGATCTATCTTTATAAAGATCTTTATGTTGCCTATCCTATCTTAAATTTTGCTAATTAAGGGTAAAGGATACCTATCCTTCCTAGTAATACTGTTTAACTGTCTATAGTCTATACACATCCTAAGTTTTCTGTTTTTCTTTGGGATGAATAACATTGGATATCCTACTAATAACTATAATGGTCTAATATATCCCTTTTGTAAGTTCTCCTGGACAAACTCTTTAAGCGCTACTAACTCTGTTTTAGTAAGCTTATAGATTAGAAAGAACTTTAGACTTATTCCCTCTTCTAATTCTATCTTATAGTCCTATGCTGTATGCTCTAATAGCTTTTCACTTTCTAGTGACTATAACTTTTTACTATACTTGTGGTATCTTTTTGGTATATAACTTAAGCCTCGCTTAGTCTCTTTATATATCGCTCTAACTTAGTACTATACTAACTTGGTTTGCTGTCGCACCTTATACTGTTAAGTATTCTTAATATCGACCTAACCTGTAACCTAATTAATCTCTAGATTATACTCCTGTAACTAAGGCATTTCTAGTATCGCCTTGTCCTGTCCTAATGGTAGGATATTAAAAGACATTCTAACTGGTCTTCCTTTAATAGTTAACTGAATAGGTCCTGTTTTAAAATTAATAATACCTCCTCTATAGGCTATCTAGTCTCCGGAAATTATTATAAGTAGATATAAATGTTCCTTCTGCCTATGTGGTAACCCTATTCTTTCTACTACCCTTGGTAATATGTGGTTCCTAGTTGCTCTATTATCTATTAATGCTTCGAACTACTGATCTTGCTATTTAGCTTATAAATTTAGGTGTTATCCTTAAATTCCTTTAAGGGTCTAAGGCTCTAACACTAGTTCCCTCTGGTCCTATACGCCTCCCCTTTTCCTGACTGTTGGCTGCTAGATCTTGCCTATACTTAGTCCAACTTTGGCTAATACTTAGTTCGTTTCTTTTCCTCTATATGCTATAGATAAGTGTTCTCTGGGTACTCCCACCACTATTATCCATCTAGGCATTCTTCTATAAGGAATCTTCTTAGTTAAAGTATTAAGTCCCCTTAACCTTATACTTTTACTGGGTGCTATCTATATATATACTTGGCGTTCCTGAACCGTCTTTCCTCTGGTATCTAATATATCCTTACTAGGTACTTCCAGTTCTTGTTTTTTAGTGCTCTATGTATATTATACGTGTTATCCATATAAGCTATCCATGATAGTGTATAATACGCTATATATTTTGGGTTAACTCTTGGTTTATCTTCTTCCTTAAGTTTAAACCTATACCTGGTTAATCTAACCACTGGTATCTCTGCTACGGGTACTAAGATTTGTTATTTACTTCTCTAGTCCCTAGATCCCTCTTCTAGGTTCCTTAATATCATAATTAACGCTCCTTTAATATAACTTATGCGTTTCTCTATAATAGGTTAGTCTTAGATAACTTTTTTATCTATTTATATGTAAAAGTCTTCCTATTTGTTATTATGTTATTGCCTATACCACTTTCTATATAACTGGTTTAGTGTGTATGGTCTATCTATTAGAAAGTACCTTGTTATCGCTATATCGTAATATCCTTTGGTATGTCTTTCTTTAAACCTAGTTGGGATATCTAGATCCTCTTCTTGTTCTAGTTTATCTAACCACTTTACCCTAGGTGTCCCTACACTTGGCCTATTAATAACTCTTTGTATGGGTGCTCTGTCTCTTATATAACCTAGCATAGCTAATCTTTTGTCTAGCTTTTGCTCTTACTATGCGATAATTCTTATCCTGAACTTATCTATAGTTTCTTATTTTCTGCGTCTTGTAGCTGGATCTTTGTAGTCATCTTGCTTTTTAATCCTGGTATTAAATGTTTAATCTTTAGGCTGAACACTATATTTACCTGGAATTGCTATGGACCTTATTTGTTTTTTAAAATCTTAGCTTTCTGTTAACGTTTTTACTTATTCCCTAAACTTGTAGTTCTTAAACTTGCGTCCTATACTTATTCGTTTATTATTGAACTGAGTTATTGCTCTTTTCCATCAGTTTTTGTCTATTATGGGTCCTTGGGTGTATCTTATCTCATCCTAAAAATCTTAAGCTTCTTTTATCTCATCCTAAAAATCTTAAGCTTCTTTTATCTCTTCTTAAGAATCTTAAGCCTATGGCCTTTTGCCTTTATTGAGTAATAAGCTAGCACTAGCAGTTATCTACTTACTTAGTTTCTTCTAAATATTACTCCTTTTGTCTTATAAAGCGATGGAAATCGTATCTAATGGTGTTATAGCATCCGTTACTAAACCCTATTCTATAATGGTCTTAGTTTCTGCTTCTGTTTTAACTTCTTTAAGGTCTATATGCTCCTAGTAAGCTGCCTTTATTGCTTTATTATTGGTAAATGCTTCGCCTATGTTAAATTTATTATCTTTAATATCTAATTTATAAGCTGGTTTGTTGGTTCCTCTAAACTTAGATAATAATGGCTCCTATAGCTAATAGCTTACGCCATACTTAGCGTCCTTATAAATTTGGTATGCGTTATTGTAACAATACGTAAAACTGTTAATTAAATACTCTTTTATTCCTCGCAGTGCACTATTGTCCCTTTGTATGTATATGCCGTCTGCTAGCCTGGTTCCCTTTACCGTGTAGTTACTCTAACTACCTCTATAGTCTCTGGCGAAATGACCTTGTTTTCCATAATTTATATAAGCCCTATCTTTAAACTATTTTTCTTGCTATAGAGTCCGCCTAAATATCTTCTGCTACTAAGATCCCTAGTTTAGCCTCTGCTCCTAGGTCCTTTAATTACTTAATCCTTAACCTCTGGGTTTCTATAGTTTTTTTTCCCACCTTTAGGTTTCTTTGGTACCGCTTAGGTCTATTAGCTCTGCGCTATTCTATAGTTTTTAACTCTATGTCTGTTGTTGCGTGCTCTGCGCCTTATACGACTATAGAACTCTGTTTTACCCTCTCTTAGCTTATTCCCTTTAATAGATCCTATTATTAATCTTTATTAACTAGTTTATTAACTCTCTTAGAGTATCCGCATCTTCCATTAGGATAATTACGTTCTGGACTTTAGCCTTAAGTCCCTGTTTATACTGTGCCATAAGCGCCCTGTTATTCCACTTAACCTATATGGCTAGTGTTTAAAACTGTGTTATATACTTAATTACTAAAGTGCGTTATACTAAGTTCTAAAGCTTTTATTCCGCTATGGTTGTAGCCTCTAGGTTTCTAAACATCTGCGTTAGTTGTTCTACAAACCCGTTCTAACTAGCAAATATATACCGTACGTCTTAGTTAGTAGTTGTTATGCCATTAGCCTATATCTCCGTAAGATACAGTTTAAACTACTTAAGTGCCCTCCCTATTAGGAACAACCCTGTATAGGCTACTTAATCCAACAATATTGCTAACTTTGCTCCTTCCTGTATTACCTTAAAGTGCATCTGTATAAGAAATCCCTTAAGCTTCAACTTCTCTCCTAAGAACCGTTTGATTGAAGGTAGTTTGATTTTTGCTACTCTAATTCCATTAATGCGTTCTTTAAGTATCCTATTATTGTCTTATAAGTAATCAACTATTTCCTATAACTAATCTTGCGTAACTACTTAAGAATCTATATCTGCTATACTGGTGTCTCCTAGTCCTAAGGTTGTGGCTACTATTAACGCCGTTATGACTGGTGCTTTGGGTGGCATGTTATTTAATCCTGTTTAATACCGTAACCTTAGTAGTGAATATATAACGGAACCTTATAGCAGGAACTACGGTGGGTCCTATTATTAGGCTAGGTATATAGGTAAGAACAAATTAACAACATAATAATAACTGGTAGAGTAGTTACCTAATAGATTAACTTTAATTATATTCTGAGATTTACTACAAGGAGAGAACTATCTACGGTAGGAACTAAGGTCCTTTAAATACACAACTGTACTCCTAAGAAATCCTCTCTTATATGTAAGGTATGTGTTATACGTATTATACGCGGGCGTACACTGCGTATACCTTGTACACCGCGTATAACATTATGTGACTCGTTTACTATTCCTCATTATATAGTTCCACCGGATCTATCCTGGATTGTACCTGTATTAACTAACTAGCTTCCTGCGACTCTTCCCTAAGTAGTTGTAACATTGTACTTAAAGCGTTTGTAATAAATAGGTATATATTCTAAATATATTCTTAACCTGTTTATAACTAGTTACTAACCTATTACAGCTTTCTATTCCGCTATTATAGCTATATATAATTAGAACGTATTAGGAACTGCTTCTAAATATAATTTTACTAGTTTAGGCCGCTCTACTACTGCTTAACCCCCCTATACCCCTACCCTAGCTCCCCTTAGCCGCCCTTCTAAGACTTCTACCCTATAATTAACGGCTTCTATTTAAGAGAAGGTCATACCTATTAGATTTAAGAGTAGGCCTTAAAAAGGCAATATAAAATATTCCTAATATATTTATAATATATTCTAATTAAGTTTCTAGTATAACTTTCTAAGAATAGTTACTCTGCTTAAGGAATTAGGTGCTAAGGTTCTATATACTAAGTATTTAGACACAACTTCTACTTATAAGTTAATTTAGAATCTATTTTAAACTAGTTAAGAATATATAATAGGGTCTATAGGGAGTTACGTGTCCTACAGCGCACGGCTTAAAGTCTCTTTATGAAGAACTTTAAGCAGCAACAACATCATCTAATTGAATTCGAATATGCTAGTTCTCGTTAATTAAAGCTGCTGTTGATTTATTCATTCTAATCTTATTTAACCATTAAATCTCCTCTCTTAAAGCCTTAAATTTAGGCCGCTACCATTACTCCTCTCCGCCATCCTATATTTATCCCGTCTACTCCTTATAACAAATTCTTTTAAAGACGCTCCTGCATACAGTACACGCTCTTATTTGCGTGTTCTTAATAGCGAAGGCTTACAGACGCGTCGCCCCTCCATTACTATGGCCCCTACGCCCTCCGCCATAGCCGTAGCTGTAGCTAAAAAGCGCCTACAGGATATTCACAAATAAGAGCTAAAAGACCGTAAGCAGGAGCGCGCCTATAAGGCGGCTTTAAACTAGGCTACCCTTAAAGCACTTACTGCCTCTACAGCCTAGGCAAAATTAGCCACAGACGAAATACACTAGGCTCAGCTTGCCGCTATTAAGAAGAACCCTACTATAATTAACGCGGTAGAGACTAACTCCGGTAAGTCTTCTCTCCCTCCTACTGCAAAGAGTCTAGACTTACTTCTTTCTAGGATCTTAGTCTCTAAAGTTGCTGTAATCTAAAAGGGTATATTTGTTCTAGAGAATCTTATAAAGCTGCGCAATGACCTATCCAGAATTAACCCTAATTGGATAGAGTTAATAGTAGACGGAAGAGTTATTGCCTTTAGCAAGGGCTCTAGAAAGGACTTCTCCTCTGTAGGTATTTAGCTTAAGGGCTTTACTAACTATAGTATTATCGTCCAAACCCTCTGGGCCATATTGACCCCCTTAGCTATTGCAATAGCAAAATTCCACTAAGCTATTATAGGTTTCTCTATATAGTTTGTCTAGAATAGCGTCTTTAATTTAGCTATAGTTGTCTACCAGAGAGCTATAAGGCTTAATTAAACTAACCCTACCAACTAAGCCATTCCTATTAAACTATAAGCAGCTAACTGTAACTTCGCCACCCTACGCCTGGCCCCATTACCCTCCTATAGTGGTTTGTTATCTAAACGCCTTTAGGCAGATATATCTACCTTATCCCCATAGGGCTAGGTATGCGGTAATTGGAATATAGGCCGTCCGTGTTTTAAATTACTATGTTCTTATTAACATCTCTATAAAGTATATGGAGGGAATTACGTTAAGAAAGACTGCAAGGGGTCTCCGTAATAATTTATACCCCCTCTACACCTAAACTTAACGCTAAGATTTAAAGTGTTTACCCTAAAGTATCCACTTTATACTTTGCCGTCGCCATTAAACGTGCTGGCCTGGAGGGATGAGCTACTCCTCTACCCCAGAGATCTTAGCCCCTTAATTAAGGGCATTTTAACATATGGTGCGTGGATTAGAGTTACTGCCTTACTGCTAGCACGTATATATTTAAACCAACTCCCATCCGATACCGACCTTAGGGTAATTACCATAAAGATTGCTACTAATCTGCCCATTGGCCGTATTGCTATTTATCCGCCTAAAGCAATCTACTGCTCCCCCGTAAGACTTATACCTAAGTTAGATAGAACCTTCCGCCGTATTTATAATCTCTCTTCACCTAAACCTTGCTGAGGCCTCTTTGTTAATGCTGCTATCCTAAAGGCCTACTCTACCCTTACCTATAGCACCGTAGATGATATTTTAGCGCTTATTCTCCTTACTAGAAGAGAAGCCGTTATCCTTAAACGCGATCTTAAAGACGCTTTTTGGAACATTCTGGTCGCTATTACCAACCAACGCTTACTAGGTTTTAAGTGGGAGAAAATAGTCTATACTAAATACTGTCTCCCCTTTAGTCTAGCTACTACGCCCTTCCTTTTTAACCTTTTTATAGAAGCCCTATATTGGGTTCTTAAACGCTACCTTTATCTAATTGTTACTTTCTTTACACTGGTTTATTATTTAGATGACTTTATATTTATCTTGCGCCTAGGCACTAGTTATACACTAGTAGTTTATGTATATAACTTTATAATTATACTACTTAGTTTCCCTCTTAATGCTACTAAAGACTCCTATAGCACGGTGTTAGATATACTAGGCTATTAGATTAATACTAACACTTTCTTCTTATCCCTTAGCCCTACTAAGTAGATAGTACTACAAGATCTACTTGCCTCCTTTATCCTTAGGCCCTAAGTCTCCCTTAAACAGTGCTAGTAACTTAAAGGCAGCCTTACTTAGGCCGTAAAAGTTATCTAGTTAGGGCGATCTTACTTAAGATTGCTATGGGACCTTATTACAGCTTTCTCTCTTATAAATTGCCGCACCTTACCTATCCTACTAGCGGTAATCTCTGACCTAGCTTAATGGAGCGAAGCCCTAGCGCTTTAAAATAGGGTCCGTTTCTTTTAGGAGGACATTACTCACCCCTAGATTTATCTCTTTATAGATACCTTATCCAAATATAGTTACGCCGGCTTCTTCTATAGCTGCCCAGGCCATACCTCCGCCAAGACCTATTCTACTCCTTGTAGTTAATGGCGCCCTTATGCCTTTACGCTGCTATAAGATAACCTCTTTATAGTATCTCCTGCCTCCAAGCACCTCCATACCCATATTAATGTGCTTAAAGTACTTGCTATTACCAACATATTTGTGAAATGGAGCCCTACCTAGTAATATTTATTTGTTTACGTCTATATGGACAATATAGTCGCCCTTGTAGGCCTATAAATACAGTGCTTAAAGGCCCTACTAATTTGCTCCTCTAATAAATCTTAGTCTAGGCTGCCGCATTTAATATCTAGTTATAATCTTCCTAGATTTTATCTAAAGATAATACACTAGCTAACGCACTCTCCTACTTTAACTAGGCCATAGTTAAAAATCTCTGTCCTTAGATTAATCTCTTGGTGCTAATAGCTTATCTTTAGGCTTGCTTATTAACCTACTAGGCCTGCCGCCTGCTTTTATTGCCTAATTAGGCTAATCTTATTTAGTTTTAAGCCTTTTATGGCATGGCATTAAGCCTAATACCCGTAAGACGTACGCCTTAAGTATAAAGTTATAAGAGTTCTTCTGCGCTATAAGGGCTGTGGCGCTATACCTAGCTTAGTTATCTAACCTTATGGAATGGGTAGCACAGAGGATATATAGCAATAGTTCTCTATATATAGGTAGGGTAGCTTTAAAGACCTTACGCTTATACCTTGCCGCGATCTACTCTATATACATTAACCGCATTCTCCTAGTTATAGTATTTGAGAATATATTACTTTGTCGCATATTGGATAGGGCAACTTCTCTTAACCCTAGCCCAAAAGAAGCCACCCCAAAGTTGCTAATCTTACGTAGTATCCTCGCTAAGATCGCAACTAGCAGTAACTTAATCCTAGGGGTAAATACCGATGCCGCCTTCTGCCTTGCCTTTATAGGATGCCTCTGTATGGGTAAGATCTCCTATACTAATAAGTAATAGTCTAAACCATTATTTACTGCGACTAAAGCTACTCGCTTAGATGTATAGTTTAACCTCTCTGGAGATTACCTTACCTTCTGTCTTAAATGGAGTAAGACCGATAAGGACAAGCAGGGCGTTTAAATTATAGTAGCCGCCACCTTTAACGTGGTTTGCCCTATAGTAGTGCTATAAAAGCTTTTCCTCCTGGACCCCTAGGCTCCCTCCGCGCCGCTATTTACTATATTTAGTAGTGCGGCGTTCTCCGCCTTATACGCACGGAAGACGCTTAAATTAAGGCTGAACCTCTATAGTATCCCAGCTGTATAGTATACAGGTCACAGCTTCCGTAGGGGCGCGGCCTAATATATCCTAGACTACGGCTTCTCTAATAAGGAAGTCCAACGCCTAGGCCGAAGTCCAACGCCTAGGCCGCTGGACGTTAGATGCTTTCCGCCTTTATTACTTAACCTTATAGGCCAACGACTTCCGCCTTTTATGGAGGTTTTAACTAGGTACCCCGCCAGCATTCTTTCCAACTTAGCCTTGCGTATAAGGCTAACACCTAAAATATATCTCTCTACACACATTTTCCTCCCCATTTGGCTGCGGTTATGCTTTACTCTCCTTGGACTATGGGCTTATAAGTTTAGGGCTATTTTTTCTGCTTTTTACAGTAAAAACCGCTTATAAAAGCTGGAAAACAAGCCCACTATTTATAGGCCCCTGAGCCGCAGCCACCAATTAAAAAATTAACAAAAAATGCATGTGTTTAAAGAGATAGATAATAGGGTCTATAGGGAGTTATATATCCCACAGCGTACGGCTTAAAGTCTCTTTATAAAGAACTTTAAGCAGCAACAACATTATCTAATTAAATTTAAATATGCTAGTTCTTGTTAATTAAATCTATTGTTGATTTACCTACCTACCCAAGCATTTGCTTTTTCACCTTATATGTATATATATAGCTCATGCCCTACTTCTTATAAGTATACACTTTCCCTAGTTGGACTATAGGCTTGCAAGTTCAGGGCTATTTTTCCTGCTTTTTACAGTAAAAACCGCTTATAAAAGCTGGAAAATAAGCCCGCCATTTGCAGGCCCCTGAGCCGCAGCCACCAATCAAAAAATTGACAAAAAATGCACGTGTTTGAAGAGATAGATTCTAAATTTATTACAGCTTGCTTATTTAAAGGTTATCTTAATTAGAGCTACTTTATTAATAATGGATTAAATAATACTAAGGCTCCTACTACTCTGGCTCCTGCTGCTCTAGCTCCTATTAAAACTTCTAAAAAGTGTTTAAAGAAGTCTGGTTTAAAAGGTTTAAAGGTGTTAGCGACTTAGTCAATCGAGGCACGAGCACGGCAAGAGGGACGCGCTAGCCTATACAATTGGTAGTCTATAAACGAGGATCCAAAGCTAGAGAAAGGAAAAGAGAAAAAGGGTAGCGCCGCTTAAGGTTTTATACAATCATCTAGTTACGTGACTGCGACTATCTAGAACAGTAAGAAACTGTCTGCGATTGTCCGCCACAATCTACCGTTTTCTACCAGCGCCATAACATTACCCCCCCCCTTTCCGAAAAAGCCTGCCCTTAGGCTTTATATATCTATAGGGTATTCTTATCTTTATGCTTAATAGGTAGCTTATTATCTTCGCTATACTAGTACTCCATCTACTTATCTAGATACTTTAGAGGTCCTGGCTTGTTAGGGTATTAGTTATAAAATTCTTTAAGCTTCTAGGGGCAATCTATAAAGTTCTAAGCAGGGTACTAGGTTAGGTCTAGATTATAACCTTTCCATTAGATACGGTATTTTAGCGTTCCTTATACTAGTTTACAAGCTAGTATTTTATTAACTTCCCATTTGTTGTTGCCATTAACTTAAATTGGTAGTAGAGGCTTATTCTTTTATCCAGGTAGTGGGTTACTTGTAGCTTTTTATAGCTTATCTAGTAAGAAAACAAGGTAGACTTTAATTGAGTCTGGGAGTTTAACCTTATATAAGTTGCCTTTTTTATTAAGGATTTTATATAGTCCTGCCATCTTATAGTCTAGCTTATAGCTAGGCCGCTTTATCTTCTAGTTCTTTGTTATAACCCAGACCTTATTACCTATAGTAAAGTTGGGCTCTTGTCTATACTTATTCGCCTACTATTGTATTAATTTTTAGGCCTTTCCCAGATTTATACGGGCTATTATCCAGGCTTCTTCTAAACGCTTAGTGTACTGCTAGGCTTCCTTATAAGATAGTTTTTCATATACAGTCTAGGGTCCTTTTGGTCTTTCCTAGTCAAAGCTTATATAGGGTAAGTAGCCTATTTCTAGCTAGATAGGTGTAAACCCTATAGAGTTATAGAGTAGGGTTGCCTAAGCATAGTTTATTAGGGGTAGCAGTTTAGCCTAGTTATCTTAGAAGTAGTTAACAAAGGGCTGAAGTCTTTGGTTTAAGTATTAATTTATAATTTCCGTCTAACTATCTATCTAAGGGTGGTATACTATAGAAAGCTTTAGCTTAATACCTAAGATCCAGGTAAACTCATTCTAGAAAGCTAATATAAATTGCGGCCTATAATTAGATATAATAGTATCTAGTAGTCTATAAATTTAGTAGACGTAGTGGATATACAGTTAGGCCGACTCTTTAGCATTAATATTCTTGTAATAAGGGATTAAGAATAGGCGCTTGCTAAAGTGGTTAACTATAACCATAGCTATATTATATCCGCTATAGTCTATAGGTAGCTTATAGAAATCTATAGAGATATACTGCTAGGGGCGCTCTGGTATTAGGAGTGGTTTTAATAGTCCTGTGGTCTTGTTTTGTGGGATTATAGATCTATAGCAGCTGTCGCAGTTCTATACATAATGGTTAATATCCATAACTATTCTGGGCTAATAGTAGCGGTCGCCAATAATCCTATAGGTCTTATTTTTTCCAGGGTAGGCTATAAAGACCTAGGTATATGCTTTGGCAATAAGCTAAGTCCATAAGTTCTGTTCCTCTGCTACCACTAGCCGTTCCTAATATTTAAGTAATCCATTTTTAAGGGACCATAGACTAGTAATATCCTTTGCCTTTTTACGGTACTCCTATAGAGAAGGGGCTATACGGTTTGCTTATAGTAGCTTATTAATAAGGTCAAGTTCTATAGTGTTAATAGGGCATATCTTAACCTTTATGGGGTCTATATTTATTCCTGCCTATATTCTAGGGTTAAGGTGCTCTAGTTATAGCAGCGTCTAGGTCTATAATATAATCTTTGCGGCTATCTAGTTATCTAGGTCTTACTTACGCCTTATAAGGGCATCTGCACGGTTAGTTGCGCCTAGCTTATACATAATTAGGAAGTTAAACTAAAATAGGATATCCGCCTAGCATGCCTGCCAGGCCGTAAGGGCTTTAGTTATTATAAAGTATTTTAAGGCCTTATAATCTAAGACTACCTAAATAGGTTTAGGGGTCCCCTTTAACTGTACACGCTAGTGCTAAAGGCTAGAAATAATAGCTAGCATCTCTTTGTCATAGATATGGTAATTTAGCTCCGCATCTATTATGGTCTTTAAATAGTATATAATAGGGTACCATTCTCTATTTAGCTGTTTCTAGAAATAGATAGCAGCTATTATACCATCTAAAGCATCCGTTTCTAATATTAAGGGCCGTTCTAAGTAGAAATAGGCTAATAGCGGAGCAGAGACTAGCCGCTTTTTAAGTTTGTTAAAGGCCTTTTTACATATATTATTAAAATAGAAAGGTTGATTCTGTCACAGCGACGGGGCAATTAAGGCATAAGCGCCGTAAAGAACGTATGCAAGCCTGTACAATTGAAATGTCTATGGACTCGGATATCAAGATGAGGAGCAGAAGAAGGTCGTGGAAAGAACACGTCTATATACATGGAGCCAAGACGT
>Ga0307507_10007270_pt1 | contig 16223 bp, 14 predicted proteins | sample 7_EM_MG_FD_207223 | JGI IMG/M metagenome (GOLD analysis project Ga0307507, IMG submission 207223) | Populus trichocarpa ectomycorrhiza microbial communities from riparian zone in the Pacific Northwest, United States - 7_EM | ecosystem: Host-associated > Plants > Roots > Unclassified | place... | reverse complement strand
GCGGGAAACCGCCCCCTACTGGATGCCGGTTTCCCCAAGAATTGGTCAAGAGATCCACGCCACACCCCTGGGGCAGCCCCCATCCCTGCACGTACCGTCATGGGTATGAGCCCCACTCCCCCCGCACGCCGCCGTCGCCTCGGGCTGCCGCGGCGGGTGTTCTCGCAGGTGCTGCTGATGCAGCTGGCAATCGCTGCGGGAGTCGCGGTCCTGGCGACCGGGCTGTTCCTCGCGCCGCTGAGCAAACAGCTGGACCAGGAGGCGATGAACCGCGCTCTGGCCATCGCCCAGACCACCGCGCAGCAGCCGCAGATCATCAAGGACCTCCAGAACACCCCTCCGACCCCGGACGGGCCCGTGCAGAAGGAGGCGGAGCGGATCCGGAAGGCCACCAAGGCCGAGTACGTGGTGGTGATGGACTGGCGGGGCATGCGGTGGTCGCACACGACTCCGAGCGAGATCGGCCGTTTCGTCTCGACCTCGCCCGGCCAGCCCCTGGCCGGTCAGGAGGTCAAGCAGATCGACAACGGCACCCTGGGCCGCTCGGCGCGCGGCAAGGTGCCCGTGCGCGCCGCCGACGGCACGATCGTCGGGGCCGTCTCGGTGGGCATCAAGTACGACAGTGTCCGCGCGCAGCTCATCAGCGCGATCCCGGGGCTGCTGGCGTACGCCGGGGGCGCTCTCGCCGTCGGCGCGCTGGCGGCCTGGCTGATCTCCCGGAGGGTCCAGCGGCAGACCCGGGACCTGGCCTTCTCGGACATCTCGGCGCTGCTCTCGGAGCGCGAGGCGATGCTGCACGGCATCCGGGAGGGCGTCGTCGCCCTGGACCGCACGGGCCGCATACGGCTCCTGAACGACGAGGCGCGACGCCTGCTGGGCATCGGTGACGAGGCGGTCGGCCGGTCCCTCGACGAGGCGCTCGGTGAGGGACGTACGACCGATGTCCTCGCCGGCCGGGTCACCGGCACCGACCTGCTCGCCGTCCGCGGCCAGCGGGTCCTGGTCACCAACCGGATGCCCACCGACGACGGAGGCGCCGTCGCCACCCTGCGCGACCGTACCGAACTGGAGCAGCTCGGCCGGGAGTTGGACTCGACGCACGGCCTGATCGACGCCCTGCGCGCCCAGGACCACGAGCACGCCAACCGCATGCACACCCTGTTGGGGCTGCTCGAACTGGAGATGTACGACGACGCCGTGGACTTCGTCGGGGAGGTGGTCGGTGATCACCGGGCCACCGCCGAACAGGTCACCGAGAAGATCCAGGACCCGTTGCTCGCCGCCCTGTTGGTGGGCAAGGCGACCGTCGCGGCCGAGCGGGCCGTCGCCCTGTGGATCTCCGACCGGACCTGGCTGCCCGACCGGTTGATCGACCCGCGCGGGCTGGTCACGGTCGTCGGCAACCTGGTGGACAACGCGCTCGACGCCGTCGCGGGCACACCGCACGCACGCGTGGAGGTCGAGTTGCGGACGGAAGGCCGTACGGCCGTGCTCCGGGTGCGTGACACGGGCCCCGGAATCCCGGAGGAACAACGGGAGTTGATCTTCACCGAGGGATGGTCCACGAAGAAGCCACCGGCCCACGGCAAGCGCGGTATCGGCCTCTCCCTGGTGCGTCGGCTCGCCGAACGGCAGGGCGGCAGCGCGGTGGTGGCTGAGGCGTTCGGCGGGGGCGCGGAGTTCGTGGTCGTCCTGCCCGAGGCGCTGACCGAGTCGGACCTGGAACCCGCTCTCACCGCCCCCGGGGAGACCGTCACCGAGGAGGACTCGCGATGATCGAGGTCCTGGTCGTGGACGACGACACCCGGGTCGCGCAGGTCAACGCCGCCTACGTCGAGAAGGTGCCGGGCTTCCACGTGGCCGGCGAGGCCCACAACGCAGCCGAGGCGCTGCGCCAGTTGGAGACGCTGCCCCACCTGGACCTGGTTCTGCTGGACCACTACCTGCCCGACGAGACGGGTCTGTCGGTCGTCCAGGAGATGCGCCGACGCGGCCACCAGACCGACGTGATCATGGTGACGGCGGCCCGGGACGTGACGACCGTACAGGCGGCGATGCGGCAGGGCGCGCTGCAGTACCTGGTCAAGCCGTTCGCCTTCGCGGGCCTGCGGGCCAAGTTGGAGGCGTACGCCGAACTGCGCCGCACGCTCGACGGCGGCGGCGAGGCCGAACAGGCCGAGGTGGACCGCATCTTCGGCGCCCTGTCCACGCCCTCGGAACCCGGGCTGCCCAAAGGGCACTCCCCCACCACGGCGGAACTCGTGCGCCAGTCCCTGATGAACGCCGAAGGCCCGCTGTCCGCCCAGGAGATCGCCGACCGCACGGGGGTGAGCCGGCAGACCGCCCAGCGCTATCTGAAGCTCCTGGAGCGCACCGGGCGGGCCAGGCTGACGCTCAAATACGGCGACGCGGGCCGCCCGGAACACCGTTACGTGTGGGCGACCCGCGCCTGAGGGCACGGCCTGTGGGGGCGGGGGGAAGGGGCCGTACCCCTTCCTCCTATACGGATGCCGACCGCGCGGCTGTCAGCCTGTCGCGTTCTTCACGAACTCGGTCGTGTAAGTCTTGTCGAGATCCACCTTGGCGTTCTTGATGGTGGGGTTGAACGCCTTGAGCACCTTCTCGACGGTCTCCGGGCCGTTCGTCGGCATCACGCCGTCCTTGGTGAACATCGGCAGTGTGCTCTTGATCGCGGTGGCGTAGAGGAACTTGTTGCCCTGGGAGTAGTCGGCGGGCATCTTGTCCGCGATCTCGGTCGCGCTGTGGGTGGACATCCACTTGAGCGTCTTGACGAATGCATTGACCATCTTCTGCACAGTTGACTTGTGGCTGTTCACCCAGTCCGTCTGCATGTACAGACTTGACGAGGGGTACGGCCCACCGAGCGCCGCCTGCGATCCCGCGGGCGTCCTCATGTCGACGAGGACCTTGCCGGCCTTCTTGTCGAGGATCGTGGCGACGGTCGGGTCGGTGGTCATACCGGCGTCGATGGAGCCCTGCTGCAGCGCGGCGACGAAGGTCGGTCCCGCACCCACGGCGACCGGGGTGAACTCGCTGACATTGATGCCGTTCTTGACGGCGAGGTACTTGGTGAGGAAGTCGGTGGAGGAGCCGAGGCCGGTCACGCCGAGCTTCTTGCCCTTGAAGTCCTTGGGCGACTTGACCTTCCCCTCCGCCTTGGTGGACACGACCTCCACCTCGCCGGGCGCCTGCGAGAACTGCACCACGGACTCGACCGCCTTGCCCTTGACCTGCAGGTCGAGCGTGTGGTCGTAGAAGCCGACGGCTCCCTGGACCTGCCCGGAGACGAGCGCGGTCTCGGCCTGGACACCGGCCGGTTCGCTCAGCAGCTCCACATCGAGGCCCTCGGCGTCGAAGTAGCCGAGTCGCTGCGTGAGCATCGCGGGCAGGTAGATGACCTTGTCCAGGCCACCGACCATGATCTTGACCTTCACACCCTTGCCGTCGCCCTTGCTCGTGGAGGCGGTGGAAGCCGCGTCGTTGGCGCAGGCGGTGAGCGAGGAGAGAGCGAGCAGGCCCGAGGTGGCCAGGGCGGCGTATCTGGCGGTCTTGCGCATGGCGGTTCACGTCCTTGTGAGGGTGCGGTGCGGGGAGGAAGGGGGCTCTTCAACGGGGCTGCGGCGAGGGGCCGTTCAGCTGTCGGAGCCTGAGGGCTTCCAGCGGAAGATGCGGTTCTCGGCGAAGGTGAGAAGCCCTTCGGCGATAAGGGCGACGACCGCGAGGATCACCATCGCGGCGTACACACCGGCCGCGTTGAAGGTGCCCTGGGACTGCGCGACGAGCAGGCCGATGCCCTTGGTGGCGCCGATGTACTCGCCGACGATCGCGCCGATGAGGGCGAAGCCGAAGCTGACGTGGAGGCTGGTGAAGATCCAGGAGGTGGCGGACGGGATGACCACCTGAAGGGTCACCCTGCGGTCGCTCGCGCCGAGGATGCGGGCGTTGGCGACCAGGTTGCGGTCGACTTCGCGGGTGCCCTGGAAGGCGTTGAAGAACACCGGGAAGAAGACGAGCACCACGGCGGAGGCGACCTTGGAGGCCGGTCCGAGTCCGAACCAGATCATGAAGATGGGCGCGAGGACGATCCTCGGTATGGAGTTGAGCACCTTGATGTATGGACCAAGTACGTCGGCGAGGAAGGCAATTCGTCCCAGTGCGATACCGAACACGACACCGGCGATCACACCGATGATCCAGCCGAGCAGTGCCTCCTGGAGCGTGTACCAGATCTGCTCGCCCAGGGAACCGAGCGCGGTCCCGTGCATCACCCAGGTCCAGATCTGGTCCCAGATCTTCGAGGGCATCGAGAAGTTGAACGGATCGATGACCTTGGCCCGGGAGAGCCATTCCCACAGCCCCAGAACGGCGACCAGGAGCAGCACCCGGGTAGCGCCGACGCCGACCTTGCGTTTGCGAGCTGCACGCGCGCGTGAATGTGCTCGGTCGGGCTTGGTGCCGGGCTCGGTCACGGGCGCCGCGACCTTGGCCTCGGGTATGACGTCAGGCGACATTGGCCGCACCCCTCTCGCGCGTGATGCGGACCTCTTCGCCGAGGGACTCCCAGATCTCGCGGTAGATCTCGATGAACCGCGGCTCCAGGCGCACGGATTCGACCTTGCGGGGCCGCGGCAGGTCGATGTCGAAGATCTGCTTCACAGTGGCCGGGCCGGCGGTCATCACGACGACCTTGTCGGCCAGCGCGATGGACTCCTCCAGGTCGTGGGTGACGAAGACGACCGAGGCACCGGTGCCCTCCCACAGCTCCAGGAGCTCGTCCGACATCAGGGCCCTGGTCTGCACGTCGAGCGCCGAGAACGGCTCGTCCATCAGCAGGATCTCGGGGTCGTTGACGAAGGTCGCGGCGAGCGCGACGCGCTTGCGCATGCCGCCGGAGAGCTGGTGCGGATAGCGGTCCTCGAAGGCGGAGAGCCCGACCCGGGCCAGCCACTCACGCGCCTTCGCCTTGGCCTCCGCCTTCGGTACGCCACGGAAGCGGGGGCCCGCCATGACGTTGGACAGGACCGTGCGCCAGGGGAAGGTGGCGTCCTGCTGGAAGACGAAGCCGACCTTGTCGCCGACGCCGGAGACCGGCACCCCTGCCACCAGCACATCGCCCTCGGAGGGCTCTTCCAGCCCGCTGACGAGGGTCAGTGTGGTCGACTTGCCGCAGCCCGTGGGGCCGACGACCGCCACGAACTCGCCACGTCCGACGGTGAGATCAAGCCCCTTGACGGCCGTGTGCAGACCCCCCGACGGGGTCCTGAAGGTTTTGCTCGCGCCCCGCAGCTCGATGGCGGGGCTGGTGTCTGCGCTCATGGCCGGGACCGTAGGTGTGGCGCGGACCACGGCAGCAGTCTTCTGGGCGCAAGCCGTTCTTTTGCTCGCAAGAGCCTGTTGTGCTCGTTTTGCTCGCGCTACAACTGCGGAGCCGAAACACGGGCTTAACGCTCGCCTGGCCTTGAGGAAAGAGGCCCAATGATTGACGTCATGGTCGTGGACGACGACTTCCGTGTCGCCGAGATCAACGCCAAGTACGTGGGAAAGGTTCCCGGTTTCCGGGTCGCCGCCCGCGCACACAGCGCTGCCCAGGCGCTGGCCACCGTGGAACGCGGTGCCATCGACCTGGTGCTGCTCGACCACTATCTGCCCGACCAGACGGGTCTCGAACTCGTCCACCGCATGCGGGAACAGGGCCACCGCACCGACGTCATCATGATCACGGCGGCCAGCGACGTGACGACCGTGCAGCGCGCGATGCGCCTGGGCGCCCTGCACTACCTGGTCAAGCCGTTCACCTTCGCCGCACTGCGCACCCGCCTGGACTCGTACGCCGCGCTGCGCCGCACCGTCGACCGGGTCGGCGGCCGTGGCATCGCCGGACAGGAGCAGGTCGACCGGATCTTCGGCGCCCTGCGCACGACGACCGCGCCGGCCTCGCCCGGCCTGCCCAGCGGCCACTCGGAACCGACCACCGACCTGATCTGCGGCGTTCTGCACAGTGCCGGCCACCCGCTCTCGGCCCACGAGGTCGCCGCCGAGACCGGCCTGAGCCGCTCCACGGCCCAGCGCTACCTCCGCCACCTGGAACAGGCGGGCCGCCTCCGCCTCTCCCTCAAGTACGGCGACACGGGCCGCCCCGAACACCGCTACGCCTGGGTGGCGCCGTAGCCGCGCGTGGCACGGGCACATGGGCACACCTTCCGACAGTCGTACGGCGGCGGAGCGCCCGTACGACGACGGCGGGCGCCCTCGCTACACGGCCCCCGCCCCCGTCAGTGCCCGTACCTCGGTCTCCGCGTGCTTGGCCTCGTCCGGGACCTCCGTCGAGGTGACCGTGCCGAGCCAGCCGGCCAGAAAGCCGAGCGGGATCGACACGAGGCCGGGGTTCTGGAGCGGGAAGAACTGGAAGTCGACGCCCGGGAACAGGGAATCCGGACTGCCCGACACGACCGGCGAGAGCAGCACGAGCCCCAGTGCGGGGATCAGCCCGCCGTATACGGCCCACACGGCGCCGCGTGTCGTGAAGCCGCGCCAGAACAGCGAGTAGAGCAGCACCGGGAGGTTCGCGGAGGCGGCGACGGCGAAGGCGAGGCCCACCAGGAAGGCGACGTTGAGGTCCCTGGCGAGCAGGCCCAGCGCGATCGCGATCACGCCGATGCCGACCGCCGCCGTCCGCGCCACCGCCACCTCGCTGTACGGCTTGGCGCGCCGGCGTCGCAGCGACGCGTACAGGTCGTGGGCCACGGAGGCCGAGGAGGCCAGCGTGATCCCGGCGACCACCGCGAGGATCGTGGCGAAGGCCACAGCGGCGACGATCGCGAACAGGACGGTTCCGCCTGTGGAGTTGGCGCCGCCCAGGTCGAGGGCCAGCAGTGGGACCGCCGTGTTCCCGGCCGCGTTCGACTTCCGCATGGCCTCCGGTCCGACGATCGCGGCCGCGGCGAAGCCGAGCACGATCGTCATCAGATAGAAGGCGCCGACGAGCCCGATCGACCAGATCACCGAACGCCGCGCGGCCCGCGCGGTCGGCACGGTGTAGAAGCGGGACAGGATGTGCGGCAGCCCGGCCGTCCCCAGCACGAGTGCCAGACCCAGGCTCATGAAGTCGAACCGCGCGGTCCAGTCCCCGCCGTACTTGAGCCCCGGCGCCAGAAACGCCAGGCCATGACCGCTGCGATCGGCGGCGGTGAGCAGCAGTTGGTCGACATTCCCGTGGAAGCGCACCAGCACCAGCACCGTCAGCGCGACGGTGGTGCTGAGCAGCAGGATCGCCTTGACGATCTGGATCCAGGTGGTGGCCCGCATCCCTCCCAACGACACATAGATCACCATCAGCGCGCCGACGCCGATGACGGTCCACGCCCGCGCGGCCGGGCTCGTCCCGCCCAGCAGCAGCGACACCAGGCTGCCCGCGCCCACCATCTGTGCCACCAGATACAGAACGGACACGGTCACAGAGGAAGTTCCCGCCGCGATCCGCACCGGCCGCTCACTCATCCGCGCGGCGACCACGTCGGCGAGCGTGAACCGCCCGCAGTTGCGCACCAGTTCGGCGACCAGGAACAGCACCACGAGCCAGGCGACGAGGAAGCCCACCACATACAGCAATCCGTCGTAGCCATACAGCGCGATGAGCCCGGTGACGCCGAGGAAGGAGGCAGCCGACATGTAGTCGCCCGCGATGGCAAAACCATTCTCCATCGGGGAGAAGAGCCGCCCGCCGGCGTAGAACTCCTCCGCCGAACCGTGCCTGTTGCGACTCACCCAGGTGGTGATCCCCAGGGTGACGGCGACGAACCCGCTGAACAGCAGCAACGCCAGCGTCTGATGGTTGCCGGTCACGAAACACCGCCTCGCACGCCACGCGTCAGTTCCTGGGTGTCCCACCGCAGTTCGAGCGCGGCCCGGTCCCTGCGCAGCCGCGCGTGCCGGGCGTACGCCCAGGTGAGCAGGAACGTGGTGAGGAACTGCCCGAGCCCCGCGACCATCCCCACGTTCACGGCACCCGCCACGGGCCGGGCCATCAGTCCGGGCGCGGTCGTCGCGGCCACCACGTACGCCACGTACCAGGCGAGGAAGACGATCATCCCCGGCACCACGAACCTCAGATACCGGCTGCGCACCTCCTGAAAGGCCGCGCTGCGCTGCACCTCGACATACACGTCCCCGGCGCGCAGTGCCCGTCCCTCGTCCTCCCGGCGCGCGTACGGCACTTCGGGAGCAGGCACACCCGCGCCGTCCAACTCGCCCCAGCCGGACGCGAGTGCGTCGTACCACGGGTCGTGGTACCTCACCTTTCCGGATGCCTCGGCGGGGGTCAGGTCATGACCTTCGTGGTTCTCGGCCGGACTCTCGTGACCACTCCCGCCACCGCGGGGACGACCGTTGCTTGACTGCATGCCCAAGGATGGACAGAACGGGAAGATCCCCGACTCTTCTTCTCCGCGGTCTTCACCCCATCAGGTGACTCAACCCGCTGGTGGCCGCACCAGCCCCTTCCCGTAGGCGTAACGCACCGCCTGCGCACGGTCCTTGAGCCCCGTCTTGGCGAACAGGTTGTTGATGTGGGTCTTCACGGTCGCCGTGGAGACATGCAGCTTGCGGGCGATCTCCTGATTGGTCAGGCCCTCGGCGATCAGCACCAGCACCTCCGTCTCCCGCGCGGTGAGCCCGTCCGGCGGCTCATCAGGCCCGGCCGACGGCTGCGGCTCGGGGTCCGACAGGCGCTCCAGCAAACGCCGTTGGATGCTCGGCGACAGTCCCGCGTCACCGGACAGCACGCTCTCCACGGCTCGTACGATCTCGTCGCCGCCCGCGTCCTTGGTGAGGTAACCGCGCGCTCCCGCGCGCAGCGCCGGGAACAGCGACGCGTCGTCCGCGAACGTCGTGAGCACCACGACCTGCGTTCCGGGGTGCTCCGCGCGGATCCGCCGGGTCGCCTCGACGCCGTCGCAGCGCGGCATGCGCAGGTCCATCAGGACCACGTCCGGGGCGAGTTCGGCGACCAGCCGCACCGCCTCGTCCCCGTCGCCCGCGGCGCCGACGACCTCGATCCCGGGCAGCAGCCCCAGCAGCATCACGATGCCTTCCCGCACGACGGTCTGGTCGTCCGCGACCACGACCCGCGCGGGCTTCTTCACGGCCTCCTCCGTCATGCAGGCACCTTCAGCGTCACCACGAATCCCTCCTCCTCCGGCCCGGCCCGCAGCGAACCGCCCAGCAACTCGGCGCGCTCCCGCATACCCAGCAGACCGTACCCACCTCCCGCCCCGGTCAGTTCGCCCGGTGAGCTGCCCGAGTCCCGTACGTCCAGGGTCACTTCGTGCTCGCCGTACTCCAGCCGAAGCCGCACCTTGGCGCCCGGGGCATGCTTGCGGACGTTCGTCAGGGCCTCCTGGGCGACCCTGCGCACGGCCTGCGAGGCCTCGGCCGACAGCTGCCTCCGGTCACCCGCAACGGTGACCTCCGCACCGCCGGTCGTAGCGACGATCTCGGTCAGGAAGTCCTCCAGCGGAGTCAACTCGCCCCGCAGCGCGGACACTGCCTGCCGGGTCTCGGCGAGGCCGTCACGGGCCATCCCCCGTGCCGCCACGACCCGTTCCAGAATCGTCTCCCGGTCGGCTCCCCGCTCGATCAGCAGCCGGGCCGCCTCCAGGTGCACGAGCTGGGCGGAGAGGCTGTGGGCCAGCACGTCGTGGATCTCCCGGGCGATACGGGCCCGCTCCGCCAGCGCGGCGGACTCCGCCTCGGCAGTACGTGCCATCCGTTCCTGCGTGAGCAGCCGCTGGGCGTTGCCCCGGGCCTCGGCGTCGAGGCGGAGTGTGTATCCGGCGAGGGCCAGCCCGGCCGTCGTGACCGCCGTGGTCAACCACACGTCGTTGTTGACCGCCGCGAAGATCGCGAGGGACACCGATGTGACGGGCACGGCGACCGCGATGGGCAACCGCTCCAGCGAGCTGACGGCGCAACCGCACCAGATGACGAGGGCCGGAACGGTGAAACCGACGGCCTGTCCCACGATCGCGATCCCGAGGAGCGCGGCGATGAGTCCCACCGACGGCCAGAGTCTGTGGGCGAGGGTGGTGCGCCAGAAGGCCCAGCCGAGGACGGCGGCCACCAGGATCCCTGCCACACCGCCGGCCAGGGCCCAGCCGTGGAGGTGACTGCCGGTGAGGGCGCCCCCCAGCAGCATGCCGATCACCAGCAGGCGGACGGCCCAGGCGAGCATGCGACGGGGCCGCGAGACTCCCTCTCGACCCAGCGCCTCCCGCGAGGGCCAGCGCGTCCAGGCGTTCTCGGTCACACGCGCTCCTTCCCTGCGGGCCGCGCCATGCCGAAACCGTATGCCGGGGCCGATCCGCCCACCGAGGTTAGGGACTGGGCCCGCCAGACCAGGACTCCGGAGCGGACCAGCAGCGTTGCCGCGAGTCCGAGCATCAGGGCCGAGCTGTCCTGGTGCACGCCCACGACCGCGCCCAGGGCGACGAGACCGACGCGCAGGGCTATGCCGACGATCCAGACGCCCCCGCTCGCCTTGGTGCTCTTGCTCCACACGGAACCGTCCGCCTCGACCCACAGACGTGTGGTCCAGGCCCAGCCGGCTCCGGTGGCCAGCCCGATGAGCAGTTCGACGCCGAGCAGAAGAGCCGACTCGGTGTGGTGGTGCGGGTCGAGTATTCCGGGCTCGCGCAGCGCCACGACGGCGAGGATCACGGGAAGGAGCCACCAGCGCCGGTCGGTGCCGATCCGGCGAGCGCGGAACTGTCGCACGATCACCACCGCGACGACGGCCACGATCACCAACGTGTTGACGAGCCCGGACATCGGAGCCTCCGTGAGCGGAAGAGGATGCCGGCAGCGAACGCTGCCGACGCCTTCGACGCTACGGAAATTCACAGGTCAGCAGATCGGCGCCAGGGTGGATCGTGGGTGGATCCCCGGACCTCCCCGATCTCCACCCTCGGGTGGAGCCGACCGACGGCGCCGGGCCCGGGCCCAGGTAGGACCCAGGCCCGGCGCGACGGTCAGGCGTCGATGCGCGACCGGTCCAGCGTCGCGGCCGAGCTGGAGATGAACTCCTTGCGCGGTGCCACGTCATTGCCCATCAGCAGATCGAAGACCTGCTCGGCCGCGTCCAGGTCGGAGAGGTTGATCCGGCGCAGGGTGCGGTGACGGGGGTCCATCGTCGTCTCGGCCAGCTGGTCGGCGTCCATCTCGCCGAGACCCTTGTAGCGCTGGATGGAGTCCTTGAACCGGACGCCCTTGCTCTGGAACTCCAGCATCTTCTCGCGCAGCTCACGGTCCGAGTACGTGTAGACGTACTTGTCCTGCCCCTTCTTGGGCTGGACAAGCTCGATGCGGTGCAGCGGCGGCACCGCGGCGAACACCCGGCCGGCCTCGACCATGGGTCGCATGTAGCGCTGGAACAGGGTCAGGAGCAGACACCGGATGTGGGAGCCGTCCACATCGGCGTCGGTCATCATGATGATCTTGCCGTAGCGGGCCGCGTCGATGTCGAAGGTGCGGCCCGATCCCGCTCCTATGACCTGGATGATCGCCCCGCACTCGACGTTCTTCAGCATGTCGGTGACGGACGACTTCTGGACGTTGAGGATCTTGCCGCGGATCGGCAGCAGCGCCTGGAACTCGGAGTTCCGGGCGAGCTTGGCGGTACCGAGCGCGGAGTCTCCCTCGACGATGAACAGTTCGCTGCGCTCGACGTCGTCGCTGCGGCAGTCGGCGAGCTTGGCGGGCAGCGAAGAGGACTCAAGGGCCGTCTTGCGGCGCTGCGCGTCCTTGTGCTGCCGGGCCGCGATGCGCGTACGGGCGGCTGCGACAGCCTTCTCCATGACCACGCGGGCCTGGGCCGCCGCGTCACGCTTCGTCGAGGTCAGGAAGTCCTTGAACTCCTTGGTGACCACGTTGGTGACGATCCGGCGGGCCGCCGAAGTGCCGAGCACCTCCTTGGTCTGGCCCTCGAACTGTGGTTCGGCGAGCCGGACGGTGACGACCGCGGTGAGGCCCTCCAGGGCGTCGTCCTTGACGACGTCGTCCTCGGCGACGCGCAGCAGCTTCTTGGCGCGCGCCACCTCGTTCATCGTCTTGACGATGGCCTGCTCGAAGCCTGCGACGTGGGTGCCGCCCTTGGGGGTGGCGATGATGTTGACGAACGACTTGAGGTTCGTGTCGTAACCGGTCCCCCAGCGCAGCGCGATGTCGACGCCGAGTTCGCGCGTGACCTCGGTGGGTGTCATCTGGCCGTGGTCGTCCAGGACGGGCACCGTCTCCTTGAAGGTGCCCTGACCCGACAGACGGAGTACGTCGCAGACCGGCTTGTCGCTCGCCAGGTACTCGCAGAACTCGCTGATGCCGCCGTCGAAGCGGAAGGACTCCTCGCCCTTGCTCCCGCCCTCGCCGAGGCCGTACTCGTCGCGGACGACGATGGTCAGCCCGGGCACCAGGAACGCGGTCTGCCGGGCCCGCTGGTGCAGGCCCTCCAGAGAGAGCTTGGCGTCCTTGAGGAAGATCTGGCGGTCGGCCCAGTAGCGCACGCGCGTGCCGGTGCGGGTCTTGGGAATCCGCTTGGTCTTGCGCAGGCCACCGGGCTCGAACGTGGCGTCCGGACCGGCGGTCGCGAAGGAGCCCGGCACACCGCGCCGGAAGCTGATGGCGTGGGTGTTGCCGCTGCGGTCCACCTCGACGTCGAGCCGCGCGGACAGCGCGTTCACCACGGAGGCACCCACGCCGTGCAGACCACCGGAGGCGGCATACGAGCCGCCGCCGAACTTGCCGCCGGCGTGCAGCTTGGTCATGACGACCTCGACACCGGAGAGGCCGGTCTTGGGCTCGACGTCGACCGGGATGCCCCGGCCGTTGTCGCGGACCTCCACCGAGGCGTCGTCGTGCAGGATCACCTCGATGTGGTCGCAGTAGCCCCCGAGGGCCTCGTCCACGGAGTTGTCGATGATCTCCCACAGGCAGTGCATCAGGCCACGACTGTCGGTCGACCCGATGTACATGCCCGGGCGCTTGCGTACGGCCTCTAGCCCCTCAAGGACGAGCAGGTGCCGCGCGGTGTAGTTGGAACCGTCCCGGTCTGCTCCTGCCAGCAGCGCTGTCGACGGCACGGACGTTTCGGCGGTCACGCGGTTCGCTCCTCGCTGAATTTCAGATGAGGCCCTTTTGGGTAAGGGCCCGGCTTCGGTTGCCGCTCAGAGGGTACCGAGGCCTGGTAGAGCCGTTGTAACGCCACCCTCGTCTCCTCCTCACACTAGTCCAGGGTCGTATACCTGTTCGATCCCTCGATGGAGTGAAGTACATATCACGTTCCCTTCGGGGCATGAACCATTTAGGCTCCGGGCACGTCCTCATGAACAACCGGCAATCCAGCCGGGTGGACCCGACCCTGATCCCACAGCGCGAACCCGTACAGACACATAGACACGCAATACGGCACATTCGCCGCCAACCGGCAGCAGACAGCCGCCCCGGAAGAATTTTTCGAGGAAAAGCCACGAGCGGGAACGTTTTCGGGCTGGTTGGATGTTGACCCTGGTACGACAGCTCGTCGAGCTAGAGAAGAGGCGACGTGACTACTGTTCTGACCCCCGCGAGCCCACTGACGGCCGCCGATCGCTGCGACCGCTGCGGCGCCCAGGCATACCTGCGCGTCGTCCTGCTGAGCGGCGGAGAACTGCTCTTCTGCGCCCACCACGGCCGCAAGTTCGAGCCGGAACTCAAGAAGATCGCCGCTGAGATACAGGACGAGTCGGAGCGGCTGACCTCCGCTCCTGCTGCAAGCGCACCAGAAGAAGACCGCTGACACATCGCGTCCACGACGAGCCAGCACCGGCCCAGGCCGGCGACGGGCGGCCCCGCTCCTGAACCACAGGAGCGGGGCCGCCCGTCTTCGTGCCCGCGGATGCCTCTCAGGCGCCGTCAGGCGCCCTTGTGCGGCCCCGGCAAGCCGCGGTGGCGGCCCAGTGTCCGCAGGACGTCCGACACCCTGGTGTAGACGCCAGGGCTCCCGGCCCGCCCGCACCCGCTGCCCCACGACACGAGCCCGATCAGCCGCCCCTGGGCGACCAGCGGTCCCCCGCTGTCCCCCTGGCAGGCGTCACGGCCTCCCTGAACCTCTCCGGCGCACAACATGGCCTCGGGGAGGTAGGTGCCGTCGGCGCTGCCTGGATAGGCCTCCTCGCAGCGGGCGTCGGGCAGCACGTGCACGCGCGCGGCGTGCAGACTGCCCGCGTAGTCGCCGCTGCCGGTGAGATCGCCCCAGCCGTAGACCGTGGCGGCCGTGCCCGGGCCGTAGGCCGTGTCGCCCGCGGCCGCCATTCTGATCACCGAGCTCTGCGGCAGGGGATCGGCGAGGGTGAGCACGGCGAAGTCACCGGCGTTGCTGGCGGCGTCGTAGTCCGGGTTGACCCACACGTCGCGTACGGCGATCTCCTGGCCCCGGCCCGAGAGCAGGTCCGTACGGCCCGCGACGGCCTTGAGGTCGGCCGCCCGGTGTGGTGCCGCCCCCAGGACGTCGTCACCCATGCAGTGGGCCGCGGTCAGCACGGCGGTCCGGCTCACGGCCACACCGCCGCAGAACTGTCCCGCCCGGGTACCCCCGAACCGGTCACGGCTGGACAGCGCCACTGTCCATGGGCTCTCCGAGACATCGACCGGGAACCCGCCGACGACGATGCTGTCGGCGACCACGGGGGACGCGGAGACCAGCGGTATGGCGGACGCGGCAGCCGCCAGGACCAGCGGCCGGGTCAACGCCCGGGCAAGGGGACGACGCATGCACGTTCCTCACTCTGAGATGGTCATCAGAGACCCAGAGTGATCCAGCGCGCCGTACCCCGCACCCGCGGCCAGCACGAAGGCCCGGCTCCCCGAGGGGAGGCCGGGCCTTCCGTGTCGTACTGCTACGACCTAGTCGAGGTAGTCGCGCAGCACCTGCGAACGCGACGGGTGGCGCAGCTTCGACATGGTCTTGGACTCGATCTGGCGGATGCGCTCACGGGTGACCCCGTACACCTTGCCGATCTCGTCGAGGGTCTTCGGCTGACCGTCGGTGAGACCGAAGCGCATCGAGACCACGCCGGCCTCGCGCTCGGACAGGGTGTCCAGGACGGAGTGCAGCTGCTCCTGGAGGAGCGTGAAGCTGACCGCGTCGGCCGGGACGACGGCCTCGGAGTCCTCGATGAGGTCACCGAACTCGCTGTCACCGTCCTCACCCAGGGGGGTGTGCAGGGAGATGGGCTCGCGGCCGTACTTCTGGACCTCGATGACCTTCTCCGGGGTCATGTCGAGTTCCTTGGCCAGCTCCTCCGGGGTGGGCTCGCGGCCCAGGTCCTGGAGCATCTGACGCTGCACGCGCGCGAGCTTGTTGATGACCTCGACCATGTGCACCGGGATACGGATGGTGCGGGCCTGGTCGGCCATCGCGCGGGTGATCGCCTGGCGGATCCACCAGGTGGCGTACGTGGAGAACTTGTAGCCCTTGGTGTAGTCGAACTTCTCGACCGCACGGATCAGACCGAGGTTGCCCTCCTGGATGAGGTCCAGGAAGAGCATGCCGCGGCCGGTGTAGCGCTTGGCCAGGGAGACCACCAGACGGAGGTTGGCCTCCAGGAGGTGGTTCTTGGCGCGACGGCCGTCCTCGGCGATGATCTCCAGTTCGCGCTTGAGCTTGGGGGCGAGCTTGTCCGCGTTGGCCAGCTTGTCCTCGGCGAACAGACCGGCCTCGATGCGCTTGGCGAGCTCGACCTCCTGCTCGGCGTTGAGGAGGGGGACCTTGCCGATCTGCTTGAGGTAGTCCTTGACGGGGTCGGCGGTGGCACCCGCGGCGGCGACCTGCTGCGCGGGCGCGTCGTCCTCGTCCTCGTCGGAGAGTACGAAGCCGGCGCTCTCGGCGCCCTCGGGCTCGTCCCCGGTCTTGCCGGGGGTCTCCTCGGTCGCCTCTTCGTCGACCAGTTCGGCGTCGTCCTTCTTGGCGCTGGTCTTCTTGGCCGCCGCCGTCGTCTTCTTGGCGGCGACCTTCTTCGCGACCGCCTTCTTGGCGGGCGTCGTCTTCTTGGCAGCGACCTTCTGGGCGTCGTCCTCGGCGGAAGCGTCGGCGACGGGTGCCGCCGGAGTGGCGGTGGCGGTGGCCTTCTTGGCGGTCACCGTCTTCGCGGCGACCGTCTTGGTGGCGGTGCGCTTGG
>Ga0307507_10007269_pt1 | contig 16226 bp, 15 predicted proteins | sample 7_EM_MG_FD_207223 | JGI IMG/M metagenome (GOLD analysis project Ga0307507, IMG submission 207223) | Populus trichocarpa ectomycorrhiza microbial communities from riparian zone in the Pacific Northwest, United States - 7_EM | ecosystem: Host-associated > Plants > Roots > Unclassified | place... | reverse complement strand
GGCCAAAATTTGACCACCCGGTGTATCCCAAGAGCTAGCTCACCAGACCGAAACCTCCCCCAGTAGTGGGTGAGGTGAATAGGATGCTCAGATTATACGTCTATCTCTTCGTTAGAGAGCTAGGGGGTATCATATCATACTTTGTCTTTTTTTTTACTCCATCGTGATCAACAGGATAAATCTACATACAAGCAGCATAAGTATGAGTTCTTATAATAATGTTATGCGAAATACCTAGCTAGCGCAGTGGTTAATAATTATGCAAGAACTAATTAACCTCCTATGCAATTAGCAGGAGCCCAGGAGTTTCAATTCCCCTCATCATCATCATGGGTTATTATTGAACAATTCATCAGGGAGGGTAGGAGAACGAAGGATAGCCTGGGAACTGGGAGACCGAAGACCTTAGGGCAAATCAGCACTGCCACGAGGCTGGTGAATCCGACTCTGGACCTCACCTTAGGGTGGGGTTCGCGGCCGACGGAGTAGCAGAAAAAAAAAACTTTTGTCTCCTTTAGTTTACTATAGAAGAAACAAGCAACTGTAGATCCTGAATGCTATAACAGACTCTCTAGGACGGAGATCACTGAACTACCGGTAGTTCCAGATATTAGGTGGCACCTCAAAGGTGTACTGTACCTCACAGTGCAGTGCCCGATAGTTCATAACAGACCCTATGCCTAGTGATTACAAACGACCTGATAGATGCAGGCCTATTCGTCCTAGGTATATAGCTAAGAATACGACCAGCACTTTCTAAGGCACAACTTTTCAATACCGTAAATGTAAGATCATGAAACAAGAGCCCGGAGGTGAGATCGGTTAGGACCGGTTGTTGTGGGAGTCTAACATCATAAACATATAGTCTAGCCCCCTTCAAATGTGCTCTTAGCAAACACCTCTCAATTCAGATTGTGAAGATTGGACAGTGGATGCTCGCAAGCCCAATTCTGCCGTCTGCATAGCTGCGGCAACCCCGCCATATACAAGTACTAGTACGGTGCATCGGGCTTAGGAAAAGAATTTGCAGACCGCAAACGCGGAGGCAATATTATTTCTCGAGTCTACCACTTGCTGACTGGTGGACTAACTAACTAACTGGGAGGAAAAGAGAAGAACAATCCAATACGGTAACCGGTAGGGGGGACTCTTTCCAGTCCGTGGTTTTTTTTCTCTTTTTCTTTTTCTTTTCCCCCCCGGTAACTTGTAAGTTAGTAACCTACGTTTTACGTCGTCCATGACGAAATGCTAAATCTTGTATGAGTACGGAACTAACTAACTATACAAGGTTTATGCAATCTAAAAATTCACCACGTAACTTAGTGGACTATGTATGTATGATATCGTATGATACATCAAACACGCCAGAGCGCGTCAATACTCCAATACCAGTTAGTGAGCCGGTGGGGAAGGGCAAGGCCAGCGAGCTTCTTCTCGGGTATAGTAGTTATAATAGCTAGCATCTAATCGGACAAAGACCTCGAACAACGGCGCTCCGGTATGATAAAAACCCCACCATCATAACCCCTCACTCGCGTAGCAACCTACCCTCACCCCGGTCTTCCATTTCCAGCCGCTCTCGCCACGGCTGATACTCGTAGAGCAAACAGGGATATGCCAGGTACCGATCCTGCGTCCGAGTAATTCATTCGCCACAAAAGGAAAATAAAGCACCACTCGGAATCTCCAATCGTACCCCTCCTCGCTTCCGAGTGGAAATATCCTCCTGCCCTACCGGTACGCCATCCCGGGTACCGTACTGTACCGTGAGGGCGGCTGCTATTTAAGGAAACATGATAACATGACACATGAAAGCCACTTTAAACATGGGAAACGAGAACGTCATGTACAGTACTACGGTACTCTACTCCGCCGTGTTTGGCCGCTGGTGATTGTGAGGCGCAGTAACGGGCTCACGCAGCGCTACTCGAGCGCCCCAGTAATAAATAAATAAATAAATAAAAGTATTTCATGCTATCTATTCAGGATGCTAAGGGTTAAGGTTTGAAAAAGTTAGTTAACATGTGGAGAGATTCTGTCTCGAAGGTGCGATACAGGGCAGACAGCGGCCTAAGTTTACGCTGCCGGGCGGATGGAGGAAAAAAAGACAGACACGCGCAGCGATGTATCAAGAATGTAAAACTTCAGAAGAAAAAGGGCAAGAAAAAGGTAGAGGAATGTATATCATACAAGAGATTGATTGATGGATGGATGGAAAAAAGGGATGTCATGGTGTACACCATTATTTTTTGTAGCTTCTTTTTTCCTCCCTTCCTTGATGGATGCTCCAACTTTTGTAGTTGTCATGTAAAAAGGACAGGACAACGGTGATGATACTAATAGCACAGTATATGAAGATCGAGGACAGAGAGAAGTAGAAGGGAAAAAAGTATGTAACGGTTGAACAATTGGGGGAGAAAAGAAAGAAAACCATTTCAATGCGACCATCATGATTTATACTAATACCGCCCACAAGAGTAAAGAAGAGGGAAAAAAGGACAAAGGTATAATAAGAAACTGAAAAACAAGAAAGGAATTGAATGAAGAGGGCTGGGAAAAAGTGACCCAAGACCAATCAAAATCCCATGATATTGGCAGCCGTGTCCAGGTGCCGCCAACGCAACCCTCCAATTAATAAGTATACGATCCTTAATCCGTCCGATGCCAACAAATGAGAAACGTCAAACCATTCTATCTCGCATCCGTATTATGTCCTGAAACCTATACATCAAGACTGGATCGCTGTACAGTAGCCGGTGGAGGGGGGTGCGAGGCTATATCGCTCGCGGCTCTCTTTAGCTTTTTATCGTCATCCAGGGCAACGTCTTCTAGCTTCTGAACCGTATCGGACAGTTTCTCCTCAAGTAAAGGTTCGTCTAATAGGTTACTGGCTGCAGGACCCTTCGCCAAAGAACTCTGTACTTTGGTATGGACAGGAATTGGAGCCGGAAGCTCCTCGGCAACACTTCGTAGAGGCTTGCTCGGTTTTTTGGAAGGCGGCTTGAGATGGTTATTCGACATTGTGTTTTCCTCCCTTGGGGGTCTGGCGAGGCCACCACGTGGACCCTGTCCATTTACTGCGCCGAAAGTCGTCGGGGACATAGTAGAGGGGTGTGGTGACTGTGTCGGAGACATTGATTTTCTGACACGGCGCCTTCCGTATTTGCGTTCATTTCGGACCCGCAGAATTTCCATATACGGTGGCTCTGATCTTGGAGCTCTCGGATCCTTGAGCTTCAATTCCTGAGTCTCCTCGTCTACCCACCAATGAGAACTTGCCAAATCGTCTGCTACCATCGCAAGGAAATGCGCCCATGATTTTGCAACAACAAACTTGGTATCGTAGTCACGGCCGAAAAGAATGACTTGTCCCCATGTTCCATTAGGCCCAGGTGCAAGGTCGACAGCGATGTTGTTTCCACCCCAGTCTCTGATCATAGGGATCCAGCCCGGATGGGCATAGGCCTTTACAACTGCACCTTCCGGCTGTGATTCTTGGCGAGCTTGAAGGTTCTGGCGTCCAATGGAACCAGTTTCCAACCTAGATGGTCCAGGTTCCCCATTTGGAGTTGGCGGAGCAAGTGTCGGCTTGGCCAAATACTCCTTCTCAACCTTTCTCCAATTCTTCCACTCATCCAACATCTCCTCACAGTCCAGCAACATTGCACCAAACATCAAACCAGTAGGCATTCCACCACGTTCCTGCCCGTCGTGAATCTGAAGCGAGTCCCTCACCTCCATCGGTAGAGAACAGTCTAGGCTGTACTCCAACTCGTTGATATCATTTACCGACGCGGGAGTGCAGAGTTGATCAAAGAGCTCAGGATAGTTATCCTCGCACCACCGGTCAATCCTGCTCCAGGAGTGACTTACAGGAGGAGGCGGAGGCAAACCGTCTGTGCCGAAGTCTTGTAGAGCTATTCCTCCTGGGGAACCATCACTCTGCAAAGCAGCGGACCTCATGCCTGGAGAATAGGGGGAATTCGGACCTTGAATATTCCCATTTAGAGGTCTTGAGGAATAAAGGCCGTTTTGGGAAGCGAGGGCAGTAGTAGAATGGTCATCGTGGTAGCTAAGATTGAGGCTAGTGTCGGCACCTGGTGAGGTAACGGATTGTAACCCAGGGTTACGACCGACGCCAATGTGTTGATTGCCCATGTCCGAATGAGACCTATAGGGGGAATCGTGGCCTGCATGCCTGTCGTTTGAAGTCATCGCATGCCAAAAGGAGCGGAATCCCGAACCGAGTCTGTCATGTTTGTGGTGGTCAGTAACTATACTCCCTTAACACAAGGACAGGGTAGGAGCAAGGGAAGAATGTAGAAGTACAAACCCAGGAGCCATGGTCGAAGAGGCCGCCAGCTTTAACGGGACCAAGTAGCAGTAAGGAGAGAATAAAACGATTGAATTTTTTTTTCCTCCGAAATATCCAAGACTAAAGAGTGTAAAGAAGCAACGAAGGTTTGTTGTCAAGGAAGAGGAGGAGGAGGAGTAAAGGTTGTGGAGTTTGAGCTTGGTTAGGTGAGAGGTTGAATGAGGGTTAACGGGAAATAGGAGAGCGCGTAATGGGTTGGCACATCAAGGCAACGAGTGAAGTAGGGCGAGGGGTTGGAGCAACCAGTGATTAGCGAGACGATTCGACCCAAAATATAGAGACGGCAACCAGGAAGAAAAGAAAAATAGGAGGGCCTTGTTTTGTGATTTGAAAATTGAATGGATTCAGAAATAGTCTCTTCTCGCCGTTTGTCTACTGTTTTACTGACTAAGACTTGGTAAGTTAGTGAGAGGAGATTCCGAATGACGGGAAGAAATGAATGAACGAAAGAGAAGAGAATGTTCGGATGAGTGAGGAGTGGAAGGCAAGTGAGTGAGATCAGACCAACTAAAGTTTGGCCAAGAGAGAATGGAGGATAGGACGGCGGAAGGAGGCAGGCCGTGCCATAGGGTTAGAAGCAAAGTGTCGATAGACACGGGCCAAGTCAATGTCTAAAGTAAATAACAGCAAAGCAGGTACTGGTACAGTACCATTACTGTATTCGAGTACATAAATGAAGCGTTTCGAGGAAGGGAAAGTAATGAAGGAAAAGAAAAAGAAAAGAAAAACACACAACGCACAGAACTCGGCGGACAGTGGCGCAGAAAAAAGGAAGAGGGGACCGTGGGGGGGGGGGGGTTTGGACAATAGGCACAGATAACGGCCACGAGAATGAAATTTTGTATAGGCTTATAGGGAATCAATGCGACTGTACTTCTACAAGTACTACTGTACAGTAGTACTGTGCTCTACAGCAGAGGAAATTGTAATTATTGTCGCATGTATAGTATAGTGTAGAATAGTAACCTTGACCTTGGGAATTAATCATTAATGTTCAATCGTTTTCTATTTCTAGTAGCCATTTTTTCCCTTTCGCTTTTTCCCTTCCCTTTCGGGTCACTGTTTTCTGTACTAGTGCGCATAGGCTCATAACCTGCGGGTACCGCAGCACAGCATCCCAAGTTGCTCTATGAGAGCTTCCCTCCAGCTCAAGCACCTGCCTTGTTGTGGGAATCCTTTTCAGGAAATTAGAGGTTGACAGCATGCCCCTTCCCCCCATGACAAAATGCAAAACTAGGGAAGGCCAGAGAATGGAGCAAGAAAAAATGCTGACAGGGGTTAAATCGTCCCCACCCATCACCTTCATTCAATCAATCAATCATCGCTGCCATCCCCGAATTAAGTGAATGCCACACTCTTTCTCTTCTTCCACCTCAACATAACCTCTATCATCCCAGTTTTATTGCTCTGCCCTTTCCCTCTATCCTTTTCCGGCTGAGAGATTCCTCCTCTTACCTGCAGGTATCGACTTCAACTCTATATGCCCCTATTGATTGGTCAAACCTATTATACAAGTAGATAAACTAAACACCATACCAATAATCCCATACCAAGGGTACATTCCATCGCAGGAGCTACGCTATAGCACAATGCACAAATACATCCGTTCCACTAACTCCCCCAACTACCCATTCTCCTCCATACATAGCCAAAATAACCATCATCGCACCTAAAGATCCCAATAACCTCAGGTTAAATCCGTGGTACCGCGGGGTGTCAAATTAACGCGAACACTTGTACCTCGCAACCAAGTACCATACCTGAAAATCGGTGAGAGTATTCCCCTCGATAGCCACCAGACCCAAATGATATGGCCAATTGCCCATCCTGATGGCAGCACCCTTTCACTCTGGGAGCAAAACTAAGCATATTTGATTTTTGCTGTCAAGGTCGCCCGAATTATTGTTGCTGGTATTAAGCTGGGGTACTTGGTCGCGAGGTAGAAGTGTTCGCGTTAATTTGACACCCCGCGGCATGGTTCCCAATAACCCCTGGAGGAACATCACAACGATAAAGTATCATACAATAACGGCATCCCATTCAAACGCCACTAGCGGTGCCTGAATTTACCCGCGATCGACTGCCCCTCTAAAATTCCCAAGTCAACCAAGCATTCCAAAAAAAAAAACGCGATGGATGCTTAACCTCCCCCAACACCGCCACATCCCGTGCGCTCCTCCACGGAAGTCAGCACTTTCCCGATATTCGCATAGCTGCTTGCTGATCCGTAAAGTGTCCGGAAATAGAGGCGACAAGATCCTCAAATTTCCGTGTAAAACAACGGTTCTTTGGCATTTTCTGTCCGGACACTTTACGAATTGACCAGTCGTTGGCAACAGCTACCGTAAGGTAGAAGAGCCGCATGTACGAGTACTCGAGCAGGGTATCGTCGAAAAGAAAAAAAGAAAAAAAAAAGGAACCCATTTCGGAATTTCCCGCCTGCACTTTTGTGCCTGGCAGGTAAAAAAAAAACCCCCCACCCTTTCCATGATCGTACCTGCACGACAGCTTCTTCCCGTCACCGCAATGGGAAGGAAGGAACGAAGAAAGGGAAAAAAAGCCGTTAGATGTAGGACAGAGATTCAAGTGTACTTCAAGGGCAGGGGGAGATGTTTCGTTTCGACATCCTCGTTCCACCACCTGTGACCTTTCTTAAGGCAAAATACGGAGTGTTGCACAATAACGTAGATCCAAGGAAAAGGAAGATGAAGAAAACCCCCCCCCTCTGTTTACAGGTATTCTTCTGGACACTGAGAATCAACACCTCAACGACCACAAAAATGCCAAAGCCTTGGGGGCAGGGGCAGTAGTTCAACCAAAATAAATGAGGATTATTCCTTCTGTGAATAGCTTTTAGATCAATAGGCAAAGCTATTTATAGAAGGGATAAGGGAAATGAGCTGAAGCGGGGGTGGGAAGGTGCAGTAAAGTTTGGTGAAATTGTATGGTAGGTGGGACAGATTAACAAGGGATTTTTAGCCAAGAATCTTAGAACGAGTGATATTTGGTGCTGCAACAACAATAAGAAAACACCATAAAACCCTTTGAAAACCACCATCTCTGGCAGCCCTGTAGTCTCAGATTCTGAGCCCAAAGTTCTTGGGATGGATTAGAGTTTTTACGGGTAGCGCTTGACTATGCGGATCAACTGAAAAAAAAAAAGGGGGAAAAAAATAGGCGCCTAACATACATGTCAGCAAGCATCATACACGGGCATGCATACAAGGGCAAACCAGTACATGCATAGCAGATCACTCGGTTTTATTGGCAGTTTGTTAAACATTCACGCGGATTAACACGGGGGGACGATTTCCAGTGTCCGGAACCATACATTTTCGAACTGCCCTTGTAGCTTGTCCATTGTTGTATCAACACAATAATTTGTGGAGAGTACTAATCTCCGTTTTGGAAAAAACCCTCCATAGAAAGCCTGGCTGTGAACAAAAATGGAATGACCAGATCGCTTTGCAACTGCTTCAAGAAGCCTCAAGCCCCTCCTGGAAGGCCTGCAGTCTTCTCTAGATTGGCTTGCCAGTGTCTTAGGCAGCCGAACTCTGCCAAGGCTCTACTGTGTCTTTGAGTTAACGTGGTCATACTTCATGCTGTTGCCCTTTCTCCAACACAACGACATCACCACCCAGTGCAGCCCCACCAGATCAACTCTATTCGTCAAAATTCTTAAACTTGCCATCTCCCACAACACCTATGCTGGTAGTGCATAGGTCAGATGGCTCAACTGTGGTCACCAAGTCCTGCCTCCCTGGAGAGAATTTTTGCGGTCCTAAGCGCCCATGATCATCCCTTTATCATGGTTGGGGGTTGTGCACCACAGTGGATGGGGCTTCCGGCATACAAAGGATCTGTATGTATGCTTTATATCCCCTCATGATTATACTAAATATTGGATATCTTGATAAGAATCTCGCAAGTGGTACCCATATACAAGGCCTTAGTCGAAACTGGCGAGTGGCTAGAGGTCTAGCATCCTAGGGTCTGCTATAGGGGCTGAGCGCATGGACTATCGGTCTGTCTGGCAATTGAAGAGGTACGAAGATCAGTGGTATATTAGTCTCTGCAACGAAAAATATTACTGTCTTACCGTCGACACCAAGAAGATCCGGGTCTCGCATGTGGCTGGCTACGGCCGCGTATTAGTGGAGTCAGAGTTTCATCCAGCTCGGGGCCCCACAGGTCAGGGTTTCCTGTCCATGCTACGAGTACTTGGGGATAAAAACGTCAAATTCGTGCGGGGCGAGCCGGTCACGTTTCCCGTCTTCATTCCAACCATTCCGCAATTTTTAGACGCATGTATGGATTGTATGCGTGGTTATACCTTCGTGGATGATGGATCCTGTCCTACGCCGCAAACAGACATGGATGATTTGTTTTACTTTCTGGCTCTTGTCTGTCCTCATCAGCAAGATAAACTCTTGGCCAAGGTGAAAAATGGCAAGCAGTTGGCAGCATATTTGGCCAAATGGGAGCCGCTTCTGGAGAGAAGCAAGATGAGGATGGAGAGACGGGCGAAAAGTGCTATTAATTCAAAGTCCCTGGGCTGGGACCACCATTGGTCATGAAGCCATTGTGATATGGGATTAGATGGCCACTGTCGACTTTTCTGGATGTCTTGGGAGCAGTGCTGTTCAGTGGTGCTGCTGAAGATTTCTTTTCTTTCGGCTTGTGATTGATGGGGAAAGTTTTTCATATTAGTCTTTTGCTACCGTAGAACTGGCCGGAGGACTGGATGCATGTGTGATGTACACTTATTCTTTTTCCTCTCGTGTTTTGATAAAAATATCGAAGGTGAAGGGATAAGAATAGTTCATCTGTTCACATTCCTGCGCTAGGCTTTAATAATTTATCTAACAAAAAAGCAGCCTTGATCCTGCTCTATAATAGCCTCTCAATAATCCTGGCCAACCTCCCTCTCCTATTTTCTAACTCTAGAAGTACCTCTATAATCTCACTCAATAACTTCTTTTCATCCACCCCCAATCCTCTAAAGTTAACTCCCTTGTGGGCATCATGAGTACTACATATTCGAGACCATCGAGGGCTTTACTCCTCCTATCGTCTATCCAAGAAACTCCCTTGCAGAGCGCCAAGTCACTTAATGTAGCTTCTGGAAGATCATCAATGATACACTAAGTCTTCAACTCATACAGGTACCCTCCATTCCCTAGCTTATCTAGGAGCTCCACCTTAATGCTAAAGCCGTAAGACGACTGATAGTGCCAAATACCGGCTGCAGTTGGGGAGAATCGGTCATACCGCTTGTCTGCCTCTTAGAACGCATTCAATGGTTCGGCCGTAATCATCAAATCGGTGGAATACCAGAACCATGGAAGAGTAGGGCAGCTTCGTCAATCACGACAAAGTTTTCCTGATGCTCCTCTCAGATAAGGTTCCAGACTACCTTGGTTGCTTCCGTGACAGACAACTAGAGAGGAGTGAGGATGGCAGCTTGGGTCGTGCTAGCAATAGGTCCTCTTGCGATGGACATAGTGGGATGTCTATTGGAAGTGGCTTGGAACGAAGGAAGTGGAAGGAGAGAGGATGATTTCCCCTTTTTTTATTGGTTTTCGAGGACTGCTGTGGAGATGTGATAGAGAGAGATGGGTCTTATATAGAGGGAGTACGTATGTAAGGTCCTATAGTGGCCTCGTGTGTATCTGGGTATGGCTCTTGGTATTCGAGGTGGGTACAAGATTTTTGGCTATTTTCAATTCAGTATACGCTGCTAGAAAGTAGATTGTAGGGAATTTTAAGAAGAATGAGGTATAGGTTTTTTTGAGAATTGATGAGGAATTCTTGATGGGAAAGAGAAAGATATGTTAGCATGGCTGCACTTTTATTGTCGGGTGATTCCATTATTTGGCAGATAGCTTGGTATCATACCCAGATATTTCTGCACAAAAGGCGAGGGCAGCCATTCTTAGTTAGAGAAGGTATGATATCATATCATACGACGCTGTACTGTTTTTGAGCCTGGGGTTTCTGGAACGCCCACTGGGTTCTCCGGGGGTTTTCGTGAATCGCGGATGCTAGAATAGACTGGTGGGAGAATGCAACTAGGTTGGCGTGCCTATTCGGGAAGCTGAAATTTTTACTGGCTGCGGGTTTCATCCTGGGGAGCTAGTGGCTATAATATGATACGTTTGATTCCTAGTTGGAGTCAAGGTTTGGGTTATTTCTGACAAGAATTTCTGGATTTATGCGGTGTAGGACTGGATAGGGAGACCGTAGTATAATAGTGCCCTCGTATTAAACACAAGGGTAAAGACGTTGGCAATGTATAGTATACCGAGAGCTCGGACAAATCACCTACGGAGGCATGTATTGATGGCTTAAGTGCACTGATGCTCATCACCTATTTCATATATATTTCATTGACCTCACCCGTGACGCTGATATTGCCTTTCTTTTTCAATGAACCTCAGCTCTCGCACAGCGCCTCTACGACAAATACACTACCACTTAACTTGCACCACCCCCTATATGTCCGAGCTCTCATGCATATTCCCAAAGAAAACGACCAGTACCAAGCGACTGCACCTCCTATCCCTGTCAAATATGGACCTTCCCCTATAGGTGCTGAACTCATCCCGGTATACACAACTTCATAGCCCTCGATAGGCATAAACACACATAGCAACCACCCCCTCTCACTCGCCTACTTGTATGCATGCATTGGCCCTGGCGGGCAGTCAGCCCCTAGGTTTCGAAAACGCTAGTAACTTTAAAGCTTGATGCACAAGCAAGTGTAGCAACGATCAGCCCCCCCGCCTGACCAAATTATCCATTACTAAACCACCTCTACCACTGAATTTCTCTATGCACCAATAAGCCCTCTTCCATAAGGAAAACCCCTGACACACGATGCTACTAACCCCAGATCCAAAAATAAAAATAAAAACAGCCCTACAAATGCAGGTGCGGCTGAGTCCGGACATCGAAAGCAAGATCGCACTGGGGAAGGAGCTTTAACGCACACCGCTAATCTGGAGTGCGCAAGCTGAGACACACTATCTTGGCGAAACGATAACTACAACCGATCCCTCGATAACCTTTCCCATCTTTTTAGGCTGTTCAATGTCACTGGAGTAAGAGTAACCGGACTAGCGGTTTTGTAACGGTAATAACGTACCGTTTAAGCGCTTAGAATTGCACTTTGGAATCACTCGTACTGTTCTGTGCATCCCTACGTAACGTTATCGCATGGGAGGGAATGTGGCACCCGCTGTACCCCTGATTTACGCGATGACGTATGATAGATATATCTCCAGATCTCTCGTTGAGCAGCCGCCCTCCCAGGTTGCTTCCGCGAATGAAGTTCTAGAGTAACGACAGCACCTGAATTTAAGCCATCGGCCCTATAGGAACTTCAACAGCAGATAAGCGATGGCATCGGCTTTTGGAGATTGTCGATAATGAGAATGGCGCACAGGGGATGACGCCTTCGCATCGTGCACCACGATATCCTAGGTACTGTAGAGCTCAGGTCAATTGGAACAGTCAGCTGTCAGCATCGAGTGTCCTGTCCAACCAAATGACTGTTTTGTCAATGTCAGCCGGGTGGTGTCCCAAAGTTCGGAACATGTCAGTACTCTTGTTCTGGCAGTATACAGACATTTCGTATTTTGCCTTCACGGAGCTGTTGTAACTAGGACAATGGATTCTGCCTGAAGGAACTTGTGCGCAGTATGATTTATGATATAGTACTGTAACTGCGAGTGCTAAAATTCAGAAAGATCTAGAACCTACTATCTACTTCCCTTAATCTTACTCCCCACCCTATTCCCTGCTATGTACAGTACAGCAAGAATTTATTTCTGGCACAGTATCTATCAAAGAAATTACAAAAACCAGAAAAATTATCTAAGTTGTCCCAAAAGCTTTTTGTGTCAGTATGCGGTGTCCCAACTCAGGGTGCATGTTTTTTTGCGTCAGCAATTTCGAAGCGTCCCAATTGACCTGGGCTCTAACTTTAGAGTATTAAAGCTAAAACTGTCAAATTTCGCCGATGGTAATGATAAGCTAGTGGAAAAGGCTGCAAATTGGAGAGTGGGGAGGCGCTGTCCACCACGCCGCCCATGTATTAATCCGAGAAAAGGGGTTTTAGGGTGGAGTCAGCGAGTGATTATTGGTGACGGAGATATATATCCCGGGAGGCCAATACCGACTCTAGGAGCAGCATCTGGAAGGAGGATTCTATGCGGAGGGCTGGAAGATCTACCTCAGGTGGTCAGGGAATCAGGGATACTAATGGGAGGCTCTTTTTCTAAGTAACGAAATCATTCCCTTTCCCTCGATAAAGAACCCTGGACGTAGACATGCATGTATGCAACTGAAATAGGGTACTGCACCCGTGGGGGAAGGTTACAGGGGTCATATGATACTAGAATCCGGATGTTGGTAATACCCCTACGAACGTTAATTGGACGGTGTGCTATGTCGTTGGGCTTTCCTCTCTCAGTAAGGTCGGGAAATTTTTTTTTTCTGTCTCGGAAGGGGGAAAGGGGTTGTATCCTTGCTATGTTTTTTGCCCCCTTTCCAAAGAAGGGAATTCTGGACTACATAGCAAACCGTCTAATTATTCAAGTTTTACGGTATGTCGATACTGCTTGTCGGATTGTCCACTAAGGCTACTACGATTGGCTTTATTGTTTAGCTGAAATCCACTATCAGATGCTCTGGCTTTCCTAGGAACCCATCCTACTCGCACTACTGGTTACAAAAGATAGTATAATAGGTTGGATGGGGAAGTGTTAGTGCTGAAAGGTGGTAGATGTTCGGGGATAGATTAGGGGTCTTGTGTCACCTCAGCATGTCTGGCGTAATCGGAACGTTCTTACTATGATGACCTCCATCGCCGTTTGAAAACATAGGGGAAACGGACAAGTGCCAAGGGCGGCGATCGTTGGTAGTATGTGGGAGGCTTCTCGCAAGTATGATATGTAGCTTCTATGATTTGGAAGAAAAAAGGGGTTTCATTTCCTCTCCTTTGAACATCAGAAAAAGCCGGTCTGCTGCTAGTCCTCACTGGCTTTGCTGGGCCCTGTGAATGAGGGAACTCTGACACTGACTATCGAATCTATAATTCGGTGGATGTGGGGCGTGGATAATGATACTGGATGTGAGCACACTGATGCAAGTGCTTGTACACCTCCACACTTGAGCCCCTATGTTGGAGTCCCTGCGATGGAAGGCGGGTGCTATGCCGGAACCATCTTTAAACTGGGGCTGAAAACTGGTGTTGGAATCGGTGAAACGAAAACATGCAAAATGCTGTTGTGGTGTGATGGAAGGAAACCAAATGAAGTAGCCAAGAAAAGGATGGTGTCCGGAAACCCGGGGTCATGAGCCACTCATCTGGTGCGCAGTGGCCAGCTCAACGGCTATTTCATCTATCTATTGAAGCCCTTCAGCACCTGCATCTTCTAATCGTGCTGCAGAGTCCTCATTGCCTCCTTTAATACTTTTCACAGCACTCGTGAATATCAAATTGGCCTTCTGGGGGCCCTCGATTTCGGCTAAGGCCCGGGCGGGGGTGGCACTTTCCAGATGTATGATATATACTGCGGGATAGGCGGTGTGGGGCTGGCTTGCCATGAGGTTGCAGTGGTGTTGGGTGGCCGTAAACCCGGGTGGGCGATGTCTCCTGTATTCGTGAATAGATTATACGAGTATTCAGTTTATGATAACTGAATTTTCCCAACTATTCGATGAGCGACATCACACATACGGGCTGCTATTTTGCTCATTCCTTCTGTGTAATGACCCTAAATCATGTGAAGAGCACATTTGCAGAGTAGATTTGGCCCTGGGGGAGGGGGGGGGGGGGGGGGTGACTCTTGCTGTAATAACCCTCAAGGCTGAGACAAAATTTGTTTGGCCTTGGCTCGTTGGCACCTGGTTGAAATTTTTTGGCTGAGCAATATGAATTAGAATATCATTGCCTAAAGTAGGAAAGGTCATCTACTTAAGCAATATATTAGGGCTAGCGCACTGGCTCTGGGTCTCACCGAAGGTCAATTCTATAGTGCCCATGGCACTGATTTGCTCTGCCAGTTCCTGCCAGGGAACCGCTTACCCGCAGATGCTTTAGCGAATAAAATCCATTAAACAGTCACAGTTACATCAATGGTAGGCAGTAAAGGACATCTCAAAACCCAACTATAGAACCAGTTCCCATAATATATGGGCATGAAACAGAGAAACTTCAATTGAGTTCTTAAAGTAAATACAAGATAGTATTCCTCAAATTTATCATTCCCAGCACGAATGATAAATCCATTAAGCTTTTCATGAAAGATTAGGATCAGAATACAAGAAGCAGAACTAGGATCTTAGGGAGTTTACGCTTTCTCAATTGAGTGATTTTGGCATGTTGGTAAGGCCTTTCAGTGGTTGTGATAAGGAGGTCCTTTGTGTCTCCTAAGAGAACTGAGATATACTCAAGCACTAGAGTTGCCCTGGTCCTTGAGGTTCAGGGTTTTCCGAGCAAGGCTGCAATCATAGTTCTCCAATGGATTCTATTGGCTAAAACATCCGAGGATGAGTGATTCTATAATAGGGACCTGTTAGAAATGATCCGTGGTGGGCCGAGCACTTTGAGCGGTGGGCAGACCGAAGTGTTTGCAAGCCACTTGATGGGTACCGATAGTGCGGGAAGAGCTTTACTGAACGTGAGAACAAGAGAGAAATTAAAGGTCAAATGGGAGTTGAGTTAAGAACAGTTTCATTGGCTTTGTTCACTTTGTGGAAAGAACTTATCAAGAGGAGAGAGGAGAAAAGAAGCGAAACAAAACAGAGCGCAAAGAAGACAAGCGGGGCCCGTAACCAATGATAGCCAAGTCAACATTATGACTAAGCTTCGGCGAACAGCCCATGATATCCAACAGGACCGGCAGAGAAAACCGGCCTCATGAGTAAAGTACCGGCACTAGAACTCGTGGCGAGCTAGGTTCCAGAGCCTACCGGTGTGGTTCCAGGGTCTCGGTTCTGTAATTGGTCCACCTGTGGAGATCGGTGTATGAGGAGGCTACCATACAACATCCAGCCTCTTGAATCGATTTTATTTTTCACTCAATTCAGGTCCACCTCCTCCTTTGCAGGGTGATATTTTGAAGCTGTGTGGGTCCTGCTTTGGAAGGCCTCGTCTAAGGTTCCGATCCTATTAGTGGTTAAGAAAGAACGGGATCTCCTGGGAGTGCCCGAGTGCTCAAGCAGCCTCGGGAATGATCGAACCAGAAAACTGCCTTGTGCGAAAACATCCCCTCTGTGCCTTCTCAGTCCTGCGAATAGTGAAGCGCTTCTCAGCAAGAGGCATTTCTGTTAAACTTTTGCGATTTCTTTCGGTTTTACCCTTTACATGTTACAAACCTCCTCCCTCTATTCCTGCAACATCTAGGCTTCACTATTCGTAAACCGAGAAGGAGATTCAACTCCACATATTTGTTAAATCCGTGGTGTGAGCCTAGGTGCATGGCAGTGCTTCCTAGAATATTAGTACAGCACAGCACAACTGTTCCATGCAGGAAGGATCATATGGCAGATAAGAACTCAAAGCAAAGTCAGAGTCAAAATCAGAGAAACAAATAGAAACAAAGCACTAAAAATCTGACGAGGCATCTCGCTCATCTATTCTAAAAACCGGCAAAAACATTCCCAGGTTTTAAAGACCAAGAAATTTGCTAGTGCGCCAATAACCATTATCTAGCAATCGTGGCTCTTGGTTGCATGAGTGTACTTGTAATTGGTGTACAGTATTACAAGTACCAGTGACGCCCAACTACTCACGTAGCCGGATTGAAATGAGAAGACCCTATTTTGGACTCCTGCATGCTGG
>Ga0307507_10007267_pt1 | contig 16234 bp, 2 predicted proteins | sample 7_EM_MG_FD_207223 | JGI IMG/M metagenome (GOLD analysis project Ga0307507, IMG submission 207223) | Populus trichocarpa ectomycorrhiza microbial communities from riparian zone in the Pacific Northwest, United States - 7_EM | ecosystem: Host-associated > Plants > Roots > Unclassified | place... | reverse complement strand
GGCTGCGTGTCAAAAAAACACGACATAGGCTAGTCGGTCGAGTTGCCAAATGACCTCAACTGCGCGCCAATTGCGTCAACCACCAACCATTGAGGCCATTGAAAGGGTACCATATTTTGCCGATGTAGTAGACGTATAGGTATAAGAGCATGCGGGTTTTAATAGGGTTTAACCAAATTTTATTATATTAGTAGAATTTAGTAGAATTTAATTAAGTTGGCGGAATTTAGCAGAATTTAATTAACTTAGCAGAATTTAGTAGAATTTAATTAAAGCGTTAGAATTTATCTATTAAGTATTTTACTAAGACATTCCTACTATAACTAGGCTAGTCCCATTATAGTACCCCCCTCCCTTTAGCTAAAGGTCTAAAACAATTTAATTTAGTTAAGAATTTATAACTTATTGCCTTATAAGCGTTGTAATATAGTTTAAGTTCTTTTTAATTTTAAGTTTTCTACTATTATATTTTATGTCTTTATATTAGGTAGCAGTTATTTACCTTTATATTATGTCTATTTAGCCAAAGTAGGTCATAAAGAATGGTCCTTATAGAACTCTTTTACTAAGGAAGGCGCGTTAGCCTTAATCTAGTTATAGGTTTCCTAGGTTTATATTTTATATCCTTTCCACTTAATAAGAAGTTTAAATTACTTAGATCATGTTTTTTATTATATATTATTAATTAAGTTAATAAAGTGTAAACCAGTACTATTATTAATAATTATAAAAGGTGGTGGTGGAATTTTATAAGTTATAAGGTTATCTTTTAAAGGTTATAATAGGCTTATATAAAATATTAGGTGTATTTTTATTTTAGTTAGCAGTTTAGGCTTATAGGCGTATAGGCTTAGTTTCCTCTTAATTTAGTATAGGCCTATAAACTTCTAATTAAGTTTCTTTAAGGGCTATTAAGTCTACAGGCTTTATATATTTAGATAAACTATATTACCTTTCTTAAAGTCCTATATAGGAGCTCGTTCTTTATTTATATACCATTTCTATACCATTTAAGCGCATATTAATTTACTTTATAATAGTTCTGTTTGTATCAATTTAATAATACAAGTAAGTCATATCCAGGGGCACGAAATACGTATAGTATTGTATGCTCGTTTGGATAGTAGTGACTTGTTCTTCTAATTGTATATGAATAGGTAGAATTTAAGGGGTTTCCTGAGCTCGCTTAGCTTACGTAATTGCGTCCGTAAATTCCCGTTCGAACTTATTTAGATATTGGCGGTACTTAAAAAATAAAACCACTTGTGTATAGCCTCCATAATTACTTTAATAGAACTATAAAATATAAAAGAAATATATAAGAAATAAAACCATAAAACACAAAAGAAATATATAGGAAATTCCTCCGTATAATAGGTGCTATAATTATACACTAGCGGTACTTAAAAATAGAACCGCTTGCATATAGCCTCCGTAATTTGCTTTAATAAAACCGTAAAACATAAAGAAAATGCGTAGGAAATCCCTCTAGAAGTGCCTTTTTAGTTGTCTTCCAAATGGTGCTTTAAGCTGGCAGTAAGTCCTGTTTACGGTCCATAAAATAAACCGTACGGCCTTCTAATGGGCTGTAAATAAGCCGTACTGCCTTCTAACGGACTATAAATGAACCATACAGTCTTCTAATAGACTGTAGATGAACTGTAAGTGCTCTATTAGTCTCGTTCCTAAACTAGCTTATTTCCTAGGGTAATTGCGGGGCTAATTAGGGTGTTTGTAATGTTGTTATAGTAAACCTATAACCTATCCATATCCGCAAGGAGGGAATATTGTCTATTTAGAGTCTAGCAATACTAAGGCCGTTTAATGGGGTGTATAGGAGGCAGGGGTTATAGGTTAACTGCTCTACAAGTTTATAGTAGTAAATTGCGGTTATATAACGGCAAAGTGCTATGCCCTAATTAACTAAGTCAATTATATTATTTTCCTTATCTCCTGTTCTCTTTACCCGTTTAGTAACCTGTAGCTTAACTATGTCAGCCATTGCCTTCTATATTGCAGCTGCTTGATCCGTAATAGATAAGGTAGGAGGGTCCAGGTTGCTTATCCTTAGGTAGGCTCTATAAAGCTAGGTGAGCTTGCTTGATAAGCCTAATAGACTAATACGCCTTAACTAGAACGGCTTTTCGGCTGACGGGTGGTTGAAACGGCGGTGCAGGCGGTGGATTTCGGTACTGCTAGCGGTGGCGGCGGTCCGTAAAGTAGGCATCTGAGTTGGTTTGCGGGTATTGTAGGTCTGTAATGAAGGCTTTGTTAGTACTAGGGTGAAGATACTAGGCGGGAGGAAGACTAGGTAGGGTAGGAGCAGTTGCTGGGGGGAGGGTAGGGGCGGTTGCCGCAGGCAGCGATTGCTGGGTAGGTTGCGGAGGTTTGTATAAGCTTGGCTGCCGTGGCTCCTTGGCTCTGGTTAACGAAGAGGGTGAAGCTAGCGGAGCTTGCGCGGATAGGGCTTGCGTGGACGGGGCTTGCGCGGACAGGGCTTGCGCAGGCGGAGCAGTTGTAATATTTGATTGAGGCTCTGGTAACTGAGCTGGGGTAGGAAGGCCAGGTAGAGGGTCGTCCTTTGAGGCTTGTGGGCCTATTACATCATCGTCTTGAGGGTTAAGCTCCTTTTGATCGGTCGCTTGATCTTGACTTCCACTAGAGTCCACCTGTCGATTTCCACCAGAGTCTACCTGTCGATTTCCACTAGAGTCCACCTGACGATTTCCACTGGGGTCTACCTGTTGATTTCCACCAGAGTCCACCTGTGTCTCGTCCTCATCTGACGTTTTAGTAATCGCTTCCTTGGACGTATTGTCCAGCTCTTCCTTTGGTATAACCACCCCCCTAGAACGTTCCGCAGAACCGTTCTGCTGTAGGGTAGGCTGCTGTTAGCCAAGTTGCTAAGGGTTGTACTGCTGCTGGGCAGGCTGCTGGGCAAATTGAGGATGTGACGTTGTATATGGCAAAAGTTCTACTATTTCTTCAGGTAACGGTGGATTTGTATATATTAAAGGTCCTATAAGACTAGAGATCCTGTTAAGTTTAAAAGAGGTAAAGAATCTATTGGTATTAATATAGTCTAGAATTTCCTCTTTAGTCTATTCCGTTTGGTCCTCCTTATATAGTGTATTATACAAAGACTATGTAATAGTGGCTTGCTTGTTAATCCATACACCTTGGTTATGTAGGAGGGTTTGTAGATTATAGAGAGCTATACGGTCGCAAGCCTTAAAAGTAGCTTCCGTAAAGTCCACAAAGTCTTCCTTGTATTGTTCCCATATGTCGTTATTTGTAAAATTGTAATGTCCGTATTCAAGGATTTTGAATTTAATATAGTTGTTGATGTTAGTTGTAGACGTGAGGTTGACTCCTTAGCTCCATTTCTCTTGACCTTTATTAATCTGCTTGCTTATATCTACCATACTGTGTAGCGTAGTATATCTATATAAGCTATAATGGGTTAAGAGGAGCTTGTAGTGGGTGGTAGTGGCTTATAGCGGGTGGAGGAGGTCTTGTAATGGTCCGTAAAATTGGTTAACGGGTCCGTAATAGTTTAAGAGGTCTTATAATAGTCCGTAAAAACGATTAATAGGTCTGTAATGGTTTGCAGGAGGGTAGGGGGTTCCGTAAAGGTCTGTATTTGCGTCTATAAACTTCTGGTAAACTGTACTAAGACTTAAATAAGTATATAGAGTTGGTGATAGTCCGTAATCCCCAACTTCTGACCTTCCAGCAGGTTGTACTAGGATTGAACGGGTGGTTACTGTTGTGTATTGCTTAGGGGAGGTATTGAGTGATTGCTGATCTATGCGCGCTCACTGATTAGTGTTTGTATCAATTTAATAATATAAGTGAGTCATATCCAGGGGCACGAAATACGTATAGTATTGTATGCTCGTTTGGATGGTGGTGACTTGTTCTTCTAATCGTATATGAATAGGTAGAATTTAAGGGGTTTCCTGAGCTTGCTTAGCTCACGTGATTGCGTCCGTAAATTCCCGTTTGAACTTATTTAGACAAGTTCTGTTAACTACCTTATTTAATTAAATCTATTTAATTATAGGTCCTATTATATTAATTTTAGGTTATAGTTTAAATCTAAGTTAAGGGTTTTATCTATAGGCTGCGTAGAATAGCGTTACGCCTATTAATACGTTTATTATATTATTTATAGTAAACTTAGCTAAAGGCAGCCATTTTCCCCAGTTATCTTGTAGGTAGGAGTAGTATATTTATAGGTATTATTTTATAATCGCATTTATAATTTTAGTTTAACTATCTATCTCTAAATAAAATATAGTTAAGAGTCGCGTTTAAACACTTAATTATTTATATAGAGCTTACTAGAAGTCTAAAATAAACTAGCTTCTATAGTTAAATATTATTAAGTTAGGAAGTCTGTATAGCTTAAAGATATACTTAGTAAAATATTTAGCTACTAATATTGCATTAATTAAGTCTATAGGAATTATATATCACATTTTTATAAGGCGGTTAATAACTACTATAATATTTATAGGGCGCTACTATTCGCACACCCCCTAATTACTACACATATACCCCCTAATTACTACGCATACACCCCCTACCTTATTTGGTTTAGACGCTTCCTCGTTAAGTCAGATATTTCCTCATTAAGTTAGAATATCACGTGCGTTTAACTTGTTTGCGCCTATATTACAAAAATTAAAAGTACAAGCCTGTATTTCGCTCAAATGTTAAGGGCTCTCTACGAGTAGATCCGTTAACACGATTAGTAATTATAGAGCCAGTTATAGAGTTAATTTGCTGACTGCCCCAATGCTCTATAATTGCAGGCTCTTAGATGCAAAGTAGATGTGTTAATTTGGGTCCCGGGCGCATGCCTGGGCGCGGGCGTAGGCGCGAAACAGAGGCGGTACACCTAAATTAGTTTGCGCGACGCCTTATAAAGCACTACGCAATCCAATTAATCAACTTAGGCGCGATCCAAATTTAGACTGTACTACTTATACTATTACTAAAATTAAGACTTAATCGTGATGCTATGGTTATAAAATTTACGCGTCACGCACTTTGATTTTCGTGATGCAGGCGCAAACAAGTCAAACGCACGTGATATTCTAACTTAATAAGGAAATATCTAATTTAATGAGGAAGCGTCTAAGCCAAATAAGGTAGAGGGTGTATGCGTAGTAATTAGGGGGTGTATGTGTAGTAATTAGGGGGTATACGTGTAGTAATTAGGGGGTGTACGTGTAGTAATTAGGGGGTGTGCAAATAGCAGTGCCCTATTTATAAACCTATTACTATTAGGCAAATTAACTATAAACTTAATTAAGATATCGCGCCATCTTTATATTAGAATTAGTAGCAGTTAAAATACTCCTTGCTTCTTTATATAAGAGGTCTTTTTACGCACATATATCCTATATACTTAAATATATTTTTATATATAGTTGTGCATTATAGGCTAGTAGTATACTTGTTAAATAATTTTGTAAGTCTTTATATAGCTAGGATGCCCTACTATAGAGGAGTTATGTATAAATTTAAGTATCTTAAATTATAAAGGTTTGGAATTTAGAACTACTATCTTCTATTAATAGTATAATTAGTTATTTTAAATCTCGCATTTAGCAAGTATAATATCTTTATACTATTATTTTCCTATTTAAATTGCTTTTATTATATCTATTATCTATATATTATTCTTATATTTATATTCTATTAGCTTATTAATTTCTATTTCCCATTTTTTAACTTTTAATTTATTTCTATTAAGTTCTATATTTAAAAATATAGAATATAGTTTTTTAAAACATTTAGAGGGCAATAAAATCTATAATTAATTTATAATCTGTTTATCTAAAGTGTTTATAGGTAGGTCCTATAATTGTTATATTAATATATTAGGCTTCTAATTAGGTTTACCTAGTTAGTATATAATCTTAAAGTTAAATTATAAGAGGTATTTAGCCTAATAAATTTAGCGCTATATTAATTGCTTTATAGTTATAAAGTACTATAGGTTCTTATAGTCTATTAACATATATATTAGGAATAACAATTCTTTAAGCTTAAGATGCTATTATTTAAAGCATCTAATAATTGTAAGTAGTTCCTTATTATATATCTTATAGTTTAATTTAGTAGGGGCGAGTTTTTAGGAGAGAAAAGCTACTAGATATAGCTCGCCATTCTTATTATATTATAATAATACTTCCCCTAGCGCATAATTAGACAAGTCTATTTTAATAATATATTTAAGGTTAAGGTTAAAGTAAGTAAAAATTAGGGTAGTTATAAAGTAACGTTTTAAGTTATTAAAAGCTTGTTTATATTTAGCGGTATATTTAAATTTTAAATTTTTTCTTATTAGGTTTATTAACGGCTAAGTAGTTTCTAAAAAGTGGTTAATAAATTAATAATAGAAATTTACAAATCCTAAAAATCCTTAAATATCTTATATATTACTAGGGCTTTTCTAGTTTATAATTATAGCAACTTTCTTAGGGTCTATTTTAAACCTATTACGGGATATAATTAAGCCTAAGTATATAACCTTAGATGGGTAGAACTTATATTTCTTAATATTACATTATAAGCCCGCATCTTATAAGCATTTAAGAACCATTTTAATATATTTTAAATAGGATACCAAATGAGGCCTTAAAGACCTGTGGACTACTTATAGCACCTTGGCTTGTAGATGTAGCTAAAGCATGCTTTGCTATAGGCTACTACCCGCGACTTAGAAGATCTATAATAATGGTCGTCTTATAAAAAGAAGGTAAAGCAGACTACTTAATCCTAGGAAGCTACCGCCATATTGCCTTAGAAAACACCCTTAGTAAGATCTTAGAAAGGGTAATAGCGGACTATATAGTAGATACGGCTAAGGAACACGCCCTACTATTATAAAGTTAAATAGGGGCAAGAAAAAACTGCTTAACACTATTAGCACTTACGTTACTTACCGCCACTATTAAATCTGCATGGGCAATGCGAAGGGACTTTATAGTATTAATGCTTAGCCTAGATATTAATAGTGCCTATAACAACGTACCCTATAAGCGACTCCTATACATCCTTAGGGCAAAGGGCTTCCCAGAATAGATTATATAATTTATTTAAGGGTTTATAGACTAGAAAGAAATATTGCTAGTCTTTAGTAGATATTAGAGCCTCCCTATTATAGTTATAATAGGAATACTATAAGGATTACCCCTCTTACCTATACTCTTCCTTTTCTTTATAAGCAACCTACTTAAGTCCTTTAAGGAAGGGGCAACCTAGGGAATAACGATATAAACCTAATTATATATGGGCTAACAGCCGCAAAGAACTGCAGAAAACTAGAGAAAGCCTATAATACCTATATAGAATAGGTAAGACAATATAGAGTCTAATTCTTACTAGAGAAATACTAGCTAATCTATTTTATAAGAAAACGCAACTAACCTATAGATTTCTAGCATATAATCTATATTTAAGGCTTTAGGGGCTAACCAGTTTAAGGCCTAAGGGTATTAGGAGTATAGGTAGACAGTAAGCTCTAGTAGAGCGTATATATATTATAAGCGGCCCGTAAGGGCCAAGTGTAGTATATTACAATGTCCAGAATTGTTAATTCTATATAGAGTCTATACTTCTAAAGGTTACGCCTACTATATATAGCAGTTGTCCAGCTAACCATAACATATAGATCCAGTGTTTAGGCTATAGGAGAAACTAAAAAAGGCCTCTCTAAATCACTCCTTAAACTACTCTAAAAGGTCTAAATAGCCTACCTCTAGAGTATAATATGCGGGTATAAGCGGATGGCTATAGTACTGCTTAAGAAGGAAGCTAATATTTCCCCCCTATAATTATATATTAAAGCTGCGGCAATATAAAGGGCGCAAAAGGAGCGCAACTCTAATATTATAAAGTATATTAAGACACGCCTAAATAAACTATAGAGGGTTCCTAGGGTGCCCTATAGGAGAGCTAATTAATAACCCTAAAGTAGGGAAGATATATTAGAGAAATAGGTAGAAAAGGTAGAAAAAAAATAGTGCTGTGTTAAGGCCTAAACCTATATAGAGGAGGAAGAAAGACGCGTAAGAGACTAGTAAAGATAATAGTAAGAAAGAGAAAGGAGCTAAAGTAGAGTATAAAAGAGTACTAGAAAACTATTTACTGCAATATAATACTAGTTGGACTAATACTGGAGAGGTATATAGGAGTTAAAGGTATAGAGGCTATCTTAGGTAAGAGGAACCTAGGCCATAGTATAGTTAATACTATAGGGGGTAAATACTTAAGGGCTCCAAAAAGGCCTAATAAAGGTAAAAAATATAATAGCAACACTTCTAAGAATAGGAATAATAGGACTAAAAGATTAGCTCTACTAAATAGGTGTCCTAGTAGGTAGCCTAAGATGTAAATATGGCTGGCTAAGACAGACACTAAAACATATAATACTATTATGCCCCTTATATACCAACTAAGAAGCAATGCTCTTAGTAGCTAGTATAGAGAACTATAATATACTACTTTTAATATAAAAAGGCTTTAAGGCGGTTACCTAGTGGCTTATTAGCCAAAATGTACTAGACCAGTTTTGGATTACAAAGGAAATAGTAATAGAAGGTAAAGGGGCGAGTACTAGGCGCCCCCTAATAACTCTATAGTAGTAGAGTTAAGTTCGTGATACTAGCGCGTCCGTAGGCTTGTTACGGTAGCAGTAGTTCCTAAGGAGGTTAAAAAGTAAGGTAGTAGAGCACTATAGGTAACTCGCAGGCGCTTTGTAGGCGCTGTGCAGGCGACCTTATAGACGCTATATAGGCGAGTCCTAAAAGGCGGGGAGATGGATTACGGGGTTCTCTTATATAGAGTTTTCTCCCTATATATATATAAGGAGTAGTCCACGTAGGCCTAATAGGGATCCAAATCGGACGTTAAGCAATAAATTATTATTAATATATTTCTAATATTTAGAAAGTAAGAATAAGTAAATTAATATATTATTAATAACGTATTCCACTATTAAGTGAGCCAACCTATCAAGCGAGCCACCTTAAAACCCCACTAAAAACTAGAAAATCTACACCTTAATATCTTAACAACCACTTAATAATAAATTCTAATAATTTAGATTTAGACTTTTATATATACTCTATAGCTTATATTAAAGTTATATTATAAATAGTTTAGTGGTTTTTAAGATATTAAAATTTGGTGGCTAAAATAAGTCTAAATTACTATATCTTAAAAACCACTAAACTATTTATAATGCAACTTTAATAGAAGCTGTAGAGTATATATAAAAGTCTAAATCTAAATTATTAATAATAATTCATTGCTTAACGTCTGATTCAGATCCCTATTAGGCCCACACGGACTACTCCTTATTTACATATAGGGAGAAAACTCTATTTAAGAAAATAAGAAAACCCCGTAATCTATCTCCCTACCTTTTGGGACTCGCCTGCGAGGCGCCTACAAGTCACCTATGGTGCTCTACTACCTTACTTTTTAACCTCCTTGGGAACCACTGCTGCTGTAACAAGCCTATGGACGTGCTAGTATCGCAAACTTAACTCTACTACTATAGAGTTATTAGGGGGCGCCTAATACTCGCCCCCTTATCTTCTATTACTATTTCCTTTGCAACCCGGAACTGGTCTAGTATACTTTAGTTAATAAGCCACTAGGTAACCACCTTAAGACCTTTTTATATTAAGAGCAGTATATTATAGTTCTCTATGCTAGCTACTAAGAGCATTGCTTCTTAGTTGGTATATAAGGGGTATAATAGTATTACGTGTTTTAGTATCTGTCTTAGCCAACCATATTTATATCTTGGGCTACCTACTAGGATACCTACTTAGTAGAGCCAGTCTTTTAGTCCTATTATTCCTATTCTTAAAAGTGTTGCTATTATATTTTCTGCCTTTTATTAGGCCTTCTTAGAGCCCTTAAGTATTTACCCCCTATAGCGTTAACTATGCTATAGCTTAGGTTCCTTTTACCTAAAATAGCCTCTATACCTTTAACTCCTATATACCTTTCTAGCGTTGGTCTAACTAGTATTATATTATAGTAGATGGTTTCCCAGCGTTCTTTTATACTCTACTTTAGCTCCTTTCTCTCTTTTGCTATTATCTTTACTAACCTCTTACGCGTCTCCCTTCCTCCTCTATATGGGCCTGGGCCCTAAAGTAGCACTATTTTTTTTCTGCTTTCTTTACCTGTTTCTCTAATATATCTTCCCTACTTTAGGGTTGTTGGTTTGTTCTCCTATAGGGGGCCCTAGGGTCCCTCTATAGTTTATTTAGGCATGTCTTAATATACTTTATAATATTAAAGTTACGTTTATTTTGCGCCCTTTATATTACAGCGGCTTTAATATATAGTTATAAGGGGGGGATATTGGCTTCCTTCTTAAGTAGTGCTATAGCCGTTTGCTTATACCCTCCTATTATACTCTAGAGGCAGGCTGTTTAGACCTTTTAGAGTAGTTTAAGGAGTAATTTAGGGGGGCCTTTCTTAGTTTCTCCAATGGCCCAAATACTGGACCCATATGTTATGGTTAGCTGGATAACTGCTATATATAGTAGGCGTAACCTCTGGAAGCATGGTCCCTATATAGAATTAACAATCCTAGATAATGTAATATACTATACTTAGCCCTTACAGGCCGCTTACGCCATATATACGCTCTATTAAAGCTTGCTGTCTACCTATACTTCTAATACCCTTAGGCCCTGAACTAGTTAACCCCTAAAGCCTTAAATATAAATTAAATGCTAGAGATCTATAGATTAGTTGCGTTTTCTTATAAAATAGATTAGCTGGTATTTCTCTAGTAAGAATTAGACTCTATATTATCTTGCCCATTCTATATAGGTGTTATGGACTTTCTCTAGTGTTCTGCAATTCTCTATGGCTGTTAGCCCGTATATAATTAGGTTTGTGTTATTAATAAAGCCTATTCCCTAAGTTGCCCCTTCCTTAAAGGAGTTAAGTAGGTTGCTTATAAAGAAAAGGAAGAGTATAGGCAAGAGGGGTAATCCTTATGGTATTCCTATTATAACTGCAATAGGGGGGCTTTGGTATCCACTAAAGACTAGTAATATTTCTTTCTAGCCTATAAACCCTTAAATAAATTATACAATCTATTCTGGGAAGCCCTTTGCCCTAAGGATGTATAGGAGGCGCTTGTGGGGTATGTTATTATAGGCACTACTAATATCTAAGCTAAGCATTAATACTATAAAGTCCCTTCACATCACCTATGCAGATTTAATGGTGGCAGCGAGTAGCGTAAGTGCTAATAGTGTTAAGCGGTTCTTTCTTGCCCCTATTTAACTTTGTGGTAGTAGGGCGTGTTCCTTAGCCATATCTGCTATGCGCTCCACTATTACCCTTTCTAAGATCTTACTAAGGGTGTTTTCTAAGGCAATAGGGCGGTAGCTTCCTGGGGTTAAGTAATCTGCTTTGCCTTCTTTTCGTAGGATAACTGTCGTTATAGATCTTCCAAGTCGCGGGTAGTAGCCTATAGCAAAGCATGCTCTGGCTATATCTGCAAGCTAGGGTGCTATAAGTGGTCCACAGGTCTTTAAGGCCTTATTTGGACAGGTAGTTATATAGTAGAGTTCAACATACCTGCTTATCCAGGCCTCTACCCTAGTTTTCTAGTATTTAGTCCCAGTTACCTAGGCCTAAAGGCCTAGGGGGCTTTCCATAAGCAGTTGGCTGCCACTACTAATTAACGGGGGGTTTTACCATTCTTTTGGATATCTTATAATGGGGTTAACCCAAGTACTAGACCGCCCCCTAGCGGTCTATATAAGAATCTCCTCCCAGAGTTGGTATGCTTTTATACGGCTTGGGAGCCTTCCATAGCCTCTGGTTTTATGCCTTTCTTCATTGTTTCCGCCGGCATGGGCATAAGCTGCCGCTTCTAGGGGTCGCAACTCCCTTCTTACGTGCCTACTGGCGTAATCCTACGAGGGCGTCGTGGCTGCATCCTGCAATATAGAAGCCTTGGGTACCTTCTACAGTTAAGGCCCGGACTAAAATCTAAATTATTAGAATTTATTATTAGGTAGTTGTTAAGATATTAAGATATAGATTTTCTAGTTTTTAGTGGGGTTTTGAGGTGGCTCGCTCGATAGGTTGGCTTACTTAATAGTGGAATACGTTATATACGGTAATAAATATATTAAGGAATTCTGAAAGCGTATTATTAATATATTGCTAAAATATATTAGGACCGTTCTTTATACTAAATAGTATTACTAGGTATTTAAAAAGTCCCTATTATATATAAAAAGTTATATACTTCTTATCTCCTTTATATATATAGATTTTATTAAAGGTAGCAATTATATTAAGCTTTATAAAATACTATACCTTTACTAAATAGTTAAGCGTCTCTTAAATTAGGGGGATTAGATATTAGTTTTAAATTATAATTATATTTAGAGCTTAATAATTAATATAAAATCTTAAGCCTCCTCCTAGCTTTTTAATAAATAGTATAGGTAAGGCGAATAGAGATTAACTAGGGCAAATAAATCCCTCCTCTAGATACTTATTAAGGTATTATTACATTATAAGTAGTTCTTTTTATAATATACTGTATAATAGACCAAACTTTAGGATTATACCTAGCTTAAGTTCTATCTTAAAATCGTGCTTATTTTAATATAGGGCTAGTTGGTCTATAAATTATTTTTTAAACTTATTAATTAGATTATAGTACTCTTTAGGTATAAGAGGTTAAGAATTAGTATATTATTTTAGTTCTAGTGCTTTCTTAATATCTTCTATAGTTATAGTAAAGATTTTATAATCTTGTTTTTTTACTAATAAGATAAAAGGCGCGGCCTATATTATATAAATTTTAAGAGGTTTTAATAAAATATCTTTACATTCTTTACTATAATTGGTAGTTATAGATTTATTATATTAGCTTAAGGTTTATGGTAAGGGTAATTTATACTATACTAAATTTAAATAGTTATATATATATTTATAGGGCAAATAGTTTTTTAAGTAATAACTTTAGCAGTAAGTTATATAGAACTTTAATATTTCTTTAACCCAATTAATTAAGGGGTTATATTACTTTAGCCATCTATATTTAAGTATAACTTTATATTATTTTAAGGGTATTACTATAACGAAGCCTTATAGGAAATACTATGGTGGACTTATTATTAGGCTAGGTTATATAGGTAAATAGAAAGTTAATAATATAACAAATAGATAATAACTAGTAAAGTAGTTGCCTAATAAATTAACTCTAATTATATTTTAAGATTTACTATAAGGAAAGGAACTATCTAGGTAGGGACTATGGTTCCTTAAATACATATCCATACTCTTAAGAAAGTTATTGCTCTATCTACTCTATCTGCTCTATTTGCTCTGTTATAGATTATATAGATTATATAGATTACATTCTATAACTTTGCTTACTATTCCTTATTATATGGCTCTACTAGTTCTATTCTAGACTGTGCCTTTATTAACTAACTAGCTTCCTCTAACTCCTCTTTAAGTAGTTATAATATTATACTTAAAGCGTCCATAACACCATCTCCCTCCTTTTTATCTTTGTTCTTAAAGATTCCTAATATCTCTAAGTTGTCTACTAAAGGTATAATATCCGCTTAATTAACTTGGTTAATATTTTTACTTATTATACCTAAGGCTCCTTCTTCTTCTTTTACAGCCTATTAGTCTTATACTATTGCTACTATACTATCTCTAGGTAAGATAATATCGTCTTTATATTCTTGTTATGCGAAAGAGAGGTTAGTTTATATTATACTAGCAAGTCCTTTATCTTAGCAACCCTCTTTATATTTAGAGTGCACTAAAGCGAATATTTAATCGTCCTATAATATTCGCTCTATCTTTAATACTAAGTATATAGGGGGCCTTAAGCTAGCTACCCCCCCAGGTGCAATTACATGGCAATAGGGCACCGCTAAAAGTACAATTGACCTTATAATTATGGACGAAAACCTATACCAGAGACTTGAAAGGTGCTCCCCTAAAGAAGAATAGACACTTACTTTAGACCATATCCCTATCTAGATATAACTAGATCTGGACATTAAGGCGCAACCAAATAGCAAAAGATACGCAATAAGGAAGCTTAATATAGATAGCTTCCTTAATATAATTAAACAACAACTCTAAAACCTAAAAGAAATCCACCTAATACCAAACAAGCGAGGCTTATTGGCTACCCCTAAGGAAATTAATTAAAGACTAGAAAGGATCCAAGTAGTAATTAAAAGCGGGCTAGAAGAGCACTGCCTGGTTTTAAAACCGGGCCCCTATACGCGACACGCATAGTCCGCATAGTGCGCGGCCCTTATAGCCGGCCAATGACAAGCAAGGAGGAAATATATAAGCAGCCACGATTCTAAGGACGAGAGATAATATAAAGATATAAGAAACCAGCTAAAGAATACCCTAAGAAAAGAAGCAAGGAATAACTAGAGACGGTTTATAAACAAATATACTACTAACCCGAGTCTCCCCTATAATAAGGGCCTTTGGACCATAGCAAAATAGGTAAAAAAAAAAGGCGGGACGCCTAGTAGAAGATCCACACCTACTACCCCTACGAAGAGTAGGCGAACTATAGGCCACAAGTAATAATAATAAGAAGGCAAAGATCCTTATAGAAAGATTTTTCCCTTAACCGGCTCTAGTAGACCTTAGTGACATTACTGGTAAAACACTGGTAACTCGCCTAAGGGTTAACAGCGACATAATAACTAAAGAAATGGCCAGAACTATTAGCCGCCTCTTAAACAACATAGCACTAGGACTAGATAGGATCCTAAATAAAGCCCTAAAGACCTATGGACCACTTATAGCACCTTGGCTTGTAGACGTAGCTAGAGCATACTTTGCAATAGGCTACTATCCACGACTTAGAAGATCTATAACAACAGTCATCTTATAAAAAAAAGGTAAAGTAGACTACTTAATCCTAGGAAGCTACCGCCCTATTGCCTTAAAAAACACCCTAAGCAAGATCTTAGAAAAGGTTATAGTGGACCATATAGCAGATATAGCAGAGGAACACGCCCTACTACTATAAAGCTAAATAGGGGCAAGAAAGAATCGCTTAACGCTATTAGCACTTACACTACTTACTACTACTATTAAAACTGTATGGGCTATGTAAAAGGACTTTATAGTATTAATACTTAGCCTAGATATTAGCGGCGCCTACAATAATATACCCTATAAGCGTCTCCTATATATTCTTAGGGCAAAGGGCTTCCCAAAATGGATTATTTAATTTATTTAAGGATTTATAGGCTAGAAAGAAATATTACTGGTCTTTAGTAGATACCAGAGCCCCCCTATTATAGTTATAATAGGAATACTATAAGGATTACCTCTATTACCTATACTCTTCCTCTTCTTTGTAAGCAACCTGCTTAACACCTTTAAGGAAGGGGCAACCTAGGGGATAGGCTTTATTAATAATATAAACCTAATTATATATAGGCCAACAGCCGTAGAGAACTGTAGGACACTAAAGAAAGCCTATAATACCTATATAGAATAGGTAAGACGATATAGAGTCCAATTTTTACTAGAGAAATACTAGCTAATCTATTTTATAAGAAAACGTAACCAATCTGCAGATCTTTAGCATATAGTCTATATCTAAGGCTTTAAGGGTCAACCGGTTCAAGGCCTAAGGGTATTAGGAATATAGGTAGATAGCAAGCTCCGGTGGAGCGCATATACGGCATAAGCGGCCTATAAGGGCTAAGTATAGTATATCGCTATATCCAGGATTGTTAATTCTATATAGGGTCCATGCTTCTAGAGGTTACACCTACTATATATAACAGTTGTCCGGCTAACCATAATATATAGATCTAGCATTTGGGCCACTAGAAAAACTAAAAAAGGCCCCCCTAAATCACTCCTTAAACCACTCTAAAAGGTCCAAACAGCCTACCTTAGGAGTATAACAGGCGGGTATAAGCAAACGGCCATAGCACTACTTAAAAAGGAAGCTAATATTCCCCCCTTATAACTATATATTAAAGCCAATATAATATAAAGGGTGTAAAAGGAACGTAACTCTAATATTATAAAGTATATTAAGACACGCCTAAATAAACTATGGAGGGACCCTAGGGTGCCTTATAGGAGAAGAAACCAACAACCTTAAAGTAGGGAAGATATATTAGGAAAACAGGTAGAGAAA
>Ga0307507_10007266_pt1 | contig 16240 bp, 8 predicted proteins | sample 7_EM_MG_FD_207223 | JGI IMG/M metagenome (GOLD analysis project Ga0307507, IMG submission 207223) | Populus trichocarpa ectomycorrhiza microbial communities from riparian zone in the Pacific Northwest, United States - 7_EM | ecosystem: Host-associated > Plants > Roots > Unclassified | place... | reverse complement strand
GAGCTTTTCAGACCTGGAGAAATTTGATTGCCGCAAAACAATAAATCAGCAGCGATACAATACATTATGACCATTTAGATGTTTTCTAATATTGTGACAGAGCCTAGGAAGATACTTCCTTCATGATTGGGGTGCTATCATGACATCCTTAAATTCGTAGCCTCCCCAAACTCGGATACCCAACTGGCGTGGCCCAAGATCCGGGATGTTAGCCTACTCATTCGACTGTCACCCGCCCGCCAAGCGACCTACACCTGTTGCGCAAACTCATTCTTACACCTAGGTCTATTTTCTGCTAACCGCCACCTAGGTCTCCGTGCGCAAACTCTCTATTAAGGCGACAATTATATTAGTGCACCACAGCCTGGACATGCACTGCGCTCTTCCATGAGGTACGACATAAGATACTACTGGGGTGCGAGGGTTCTTGTGTTTACTCTTCGTTGAATTTAGGAAGGTTTATAGCTGACAGGTTGGTTCTATGAGGGTGGAGGCAATGGTATTGAGTAGGAACACAGGGAGCCGTGTACCGCTGATCACAAAAAAAATCCAGGGGGAACACGATGCATCAATGCTTGAATAGAGTTTCTAGAGTAAGGCAAAGCCGAACAAATGTGCCATGGGGGGCAACAACCGGAGAAACTCTATGAAACTCTTGAGCCAGAGAATAAATATAGCCTAAGGGGCTCCCTATCAGTGGTCATTATATCTATAGACCCCTTGCTTCCTGGATTCATCTGTCATAAAGTTTCCTTACCCCTTGCATTCCCCACACCCCCCAGAGTTGCCTCGATGTGCGAGGGTGAGAGGGTGGACGGCAATTAATGAAGGGGAACTCGATATGGCCGCCTTTCTAAGCTCCTTGCATGGCGAAATGCTAGGAGTCAGAGTATCCTGAGAAAGTATACTCGCCCAGAAGCAAGCACAATCCTGGAATCTTCAGATCAACTACATTAGGTATAGGGTGTGAAACGAATGCAACCCAAAGCCTTCCCTTTATCCCGAATAACGTAGAGTGTGGGCAAGAGAAAACTTGTAGCTGCATCTCACAGAACGGCATAACAAAAGTTAGTCTAGAAGGGGGGACTAACTTTAGACTCAAAGTGCCTAATGCTCTAGAACCCAACTCCAGATGCTTCAATTTTGGTATTCTCTGGCTAAAGCCACTTTGAAACAGGTCTCTAGGAAATCGAGGATATCACGGCTTGTTTTTCTGGCTTATATGTGGGGGGCCATAATGCGGCACTTAGGTTGGTGTAGCCTACCAGTCTGATACTCGCAACTGCACTTGTCAGCTGGGATCTGCAATCCTACTAAAGTTTCCCGGGGTTCCACCCCCCTTCGTCCAGCCTCCAAAGAGTACCTCAAGTTCAAGTGTCTTACCACTCCGCGCTTTTCAATATGGGCACCTGCAGGAAACGAAGGAAAGTCAACAGCTAATAAGAGCAGAGGATTTCAAGGCAATCTATCGGCATTCAAATTCCTTCCATGGTGCATAGCAAGCCTGGCCAGCACAGTCGTTCTTCTAAGACATATTCCCGTGTGATGTTATGCTAGTGTAACATATCACTTACAAGAGTTCGGTAGAGATCCAAATTCCTATGATATATACTGTATCATGCAATTGATACTAGAAGAAGCCATCCTAGCACCCGGTTCCCTCTATAGGGAGTCAGATAACAACCAAGGGGCACTAGATGTGCTATTCAGACGGAGCAGCATAGGGCGTTGGGTAGCATTGGACCCAAGATAGTAAACTAACAGTACCCAGTTTCCACGAGGCAGATGGCGTACCGGTGGATAACTTAAGCTTTACCATAGCAGCAAATATAAGACTAGGGACAAAAGAACAAGTTGGGATACGGTACTGTAAGCTCTATCCGAGGCAAAGAGGGGAATTTCGCGGCTAACCATTGGGGCCGCTATCACTTTGACAACCTTGTTCGCTGGCAGCAAGCGTATTCTAAAATTTTTAATGCGGACTTGCTATAAATTCGCAGAGATTACTGCTTATAGAAATGTTGGTTGGGGTTGGATCTTTTTGTTTTCGTTACTAAAAAGAAGCCGGGAACTTATCCCTCAGCTTATCTAATAGAATTCTGAGAGTTTATTATATGGGGCACGAGGCCTGACTATTGCTTTGGTAACAGCTTGAAAGATCCCACATTCTCCTCCGCGAAACTCCCCAACGAAAAGGTTGAGTTCTCATGCTTAATTGGAGGTCCTGCTAGATGCATGAGAGTACGCTACCAGGCCCACCGATCTTAACCCTTTTGGGAATAGCCTTCCTCAGTTATCGTTTGATCAAGCATTTAGTCTATAGCTTTGCTAGGGTTTGCGGAGAGGTTCTATGCAAAATGACTTTAGCAGCATTCTGCAGCTTTCCGAGGACCGGAAATCTAAATTTACTAGCGAAAGATGTAAGGTATGTAGTGTAAGGTATGCTCAAGCAAGTGCTAGTGATTCTTTTATTCCAACTAAGGTTGCCCTGTTCCCTCGATTTGGCTGCTTCCCCCATTCGCATGCCTGAAATTGACACCTCATCGAGGCCTAGCAAGGATACATTCCAACCAGCCTCAAGCACATTTTGCCCAAGGTCCAATACCAAATACACAACCACGTATCCTGTGATCGGGTTGTGATGCTAATAGCCGTCCATGTGCCAAACAGAGGCCCAGCGAGGGGTTCGTTACAGACCACATCTCGTACAGGTGTAGTCAACCAAGGCTACCAGAGCACTTCCATACGATGTAGGTATCCATTAAAGCGCGGTAGCCTTAATGATTTTTCCGATGGCTTGGCTAGCTCGGGTACCTTCCCTAGCTTTAGAGCGCCGGTTGGACGGGTCGACACGATCCAGACACGACTTCCCTTTGCCCTCAAGATCCCGGGTGATGCAACCAAATTAGTCGCTAGCAGCATCGCCCATGGTGCGTTGTCCGAGAGCTCTTCTTTCCATAAGGAAAAGAGAACAAGGTTATTGTATCACACTACAGCCTTTATTATTATTCACATTGGAACTGCTTCTACCAATCAATTAGCTACAGCTAAACTATTAGCAGCATCTACGTCGCTATAGCATTCTTTCTCGATTGATAAGAGCATTCTGTGTTACGAGGAGTGAACATCATCCTTAGCCGGAAAAACTCTTACCTAATTTCACAGAGCATAGGAAGGTTGGCAGGTTAAATCAGTAGTGAGAGAAGAAACTGGGTCCCCTAAAGGGAACACAAATATTGGGCAGGCTCCACTACCTGGTAGTTAATAATCGTAAAAGGTAGACAATCGATGCTTTTGCACACCCGCGGTGGGGGGTCGCCGGGTTGGCCCTTGATAAACGTCTTGGATGAAACGTCTTGGACCAAACGCCCACTTCAGTACATCCACTATCAATCCTCCTCAATAGACAGAGTTCGCATAGTCACTGGAAAGTAGAAAGAACGGAAATGAGAAAAAGAGGAAAGCAAATCAACTATATCCACAATCGTGTCTTTCGAAAATGTTCGTTGTCACTCTTCTCATCCATAAAAATATCTCTCTGAAGAAGGGGGGTAGGTGCAGAAAATGGCGCTTTGCATCACTCCAGAATAGTCATTTCCATTAGCACTTCTAACAATAGCCACCAAATATACCCTATCAAAAGCTAGTTACAACTGGGATACACAGATAGAGGTATACACAAAGGAACAACCCACATTTTCTTCCACACAGGGCGTGTAAGGTCAGATTTGCAACCCTACCCGAAAGCTCCTCACGGCAGATCACTCGCAAGCGTTCAGCACTCGAAGGCCATTCTCCTGCTCCTTTATGAAGCAAGCTAATGAAATGCCGTCATCTCTCCGACCTAGAACATCCTTACCGCCGACAAGCGACTCGACGAAGGTTAAGAGCGGAAATATAGTATCCGTGGTTCCGCTCGCAAGACGGCCAGAACTGAGAAACATGTGGGTTCGATATTAATTCTAGGCAGCACACGTTCTTGAGACAACTTGTCTTACAATCGCCCATAGGACACTGAGAATTTTTTATTAGGTATTATCTGTGGGACTTGGAATTGTTTTGGGCCGAGACTCTGCTGTGATTCCCTTTGCCTGCCAAGTCTGCGATCATGAGAGCAATTTTTCCACCAATCCCTACACACACAGTGTTTGAGTAATTGCTCATAAAAATATGCCATGCGCCATGTTTCATGTTGGGAATGATAGCGGTTTTATTTGGGGACGAGTTGGATATCAAGGAAAGGCACGTTGAGCGTAACAAGCAGTCTCAAGAACCTAGGATCTCTAGCTGGACAGGGCAATGGCTACTACCATCGACGCGACCACTGGTGAAGTCATATATCTTCACCTCAATATCCAATAAATTTCTAATAAGTGTCAAGTATTTTGTTATTTTCAGCCCATCTACAGGTGTGGGAATACCGGTATTTGGCTATTGTCTTACAATTGACCCTAGCCCCATACAGTACTAGAGCCTCGGTGTCATATGAAATTGTGACCGATCTTCACACATCTTAGAGGGGCATAACGATCGTTAATTGTTACTTATACCCCAAAACGGGCTGGATGAGTAATCGGTGCATTGAGAACTCCCCGAAGAGACATTAACTCAAGCGCACCGTTAATCGGAAATAAAAATACCATTAATGTCATTTCTTGGTAGCACGAATCCCAGTTGTTACAAAAAGAAAGCATAGGTATCGTGTGGATAACAATACGAGATCTGAAGAAACTAACGAACTAAAAAAAAAAAAAGTCCAAGACTAACAACACCTGCGACCTTAGTCTTCCAGACCTTGTGAAGCACTCGGAAAGGGGATTAATAGGTAAATTTAAGTATGAATACGGTAAGAAATATCAAGCACATCGTTCCGCGAAAAAATTGAAAAAACAAACCACCCTTATCTGACAACAAATCCTCCTCTAACTTAGAGAACAACAAAAAAACTGCCCAGGCCGCCCCGGAAAGCTCCCCCACGGCTAGCGGAATAGAGGTGTAGCAAGACCTCACCAATAAGAATAACAGTAGGAACTAGTTGCATAAATTAAGCGCGGACCTTCACCCCAACTCCCACTCCTACCCAAAAAATTGTTTAAACTCCTCGATACTATTTCCATCTTCCCTCATCCAGCTCCCGCCTCCCTTCCCAAAAGCAAAAACAACGTTCTTAAACCATCCCTTGAATTCTTCATCTTCAAAAAGTAGATCTTTCCAAAGGAGGCAGACATCCCGGACAGGATTTTTGTATAAGCCGCCGCCACTACCTTCAGGCCCGCAGGAACCAAACCCTCCCAAAACTAAATTCGTGTGGCCATTCAGGGCAGCTATCCTTAACACACTCTTCATCTTTTCGCGTTGCAATTGCCTCTCTTCTGTGAAGGAATAGTGTAGCCCTGATTCGTCAACTTTCGGCCTCCGGACCGCTGGCGCTGAAACAATAGCCAATGTGGTCCACTCCTCGTCCCGCCACAATTCGTAGTCCTTATCAAAACCCTCCCTGAAGACAACCACGTTGGGGGAATATATCCCGCTAGTATTCTCCAGTGGGTAATAGGTCTGCAATCCCGATCGGGGGTCTGTTGTCGTTAGGGCCTGTATAAGATTCGAGCGCCTCGCGAATCCCTCCTCTTGAGACAAAACGCCCCCTTCCCATTCCCCTCCCGGCTTTTTCTCATTCGCTGTATTGAGTACCAGAATTCTATTGGTCATTCCACCCTCCGCCATACTCCGGAAGTGGACAGGCGGAGCCCGCTGACCAGAAAGAACTCGGTTCGAGTAAGTGTGCGTGTATGATGCTGGGGGTGGGAACGGAAACGGATTCGCGGGATTTTGTGAATTATTAGGTTGGAATGAATAGTTTTGCCAATCTTTGGCGACGTCTAAGGGATCCCCCTCTATGACTGCAGAGCGGATTCGTTGATGATATTCTGCCGGGAGTGGGGGCAGATTGGTAGTGTATCGCCAGAAATAGGAAGTAGGGTCAGTACCGGATCTCGCAGGTATATCTGGCAGAAGAGCACGGGTCTCCGAAGAAGCTGCCATTGCTCGCTGTCGTGGTGTTGGCATCTTTTGAGGAAAGTTGGCTATGATGTTTATATCGATAACGTGAGAGCGAAAGAGGCACACCCTCAAGGGGGAGGGACTGAAAGAAACAGGCACAGGTATATCCTGAATTTTAAAATAAGGAAAATGCTTGATTCCGAGATATTGAGTCGAATGGGAATTGCAGGAATGAGATGAAAGCCCTCATCCCCTATTTAAGCTAACTCTGATATTTAAGCAACCCACCAAAATGACATTCCCACAATATATGGAACCAAGCGAAAAACATTAAGTGGGGTAAAGCTTTTCTACACTTGGTCAAAAGTACGTATCCTACTCAACCCTAGTCCCCAAAGTATGCCCCTGAGTCTCTCCCCCCTCGAAGTAAAAATAAAAATACCGAATGCTGAGTCGTGCCTAGAACCAGAGATGTGAGAATTTATCCTTTCAGGCTCGGTGAGGCTCTGGCAATCATAAAAAAAAATTTATCACTACCATTAGGAGGCTCTGGAAATATTCCACCTTTCTTCAGATTAATTACTCGGAAGCTTCCACCACCATTCCTCCCTCTGTTTTGACACAGGGATGTACGTCCGGAATATGTGACCTGGTATCTGTTTGGGGGTCGGGCCAACAGCCCATCGAGATCCAGATTCCCACCTTAAGGACGAAGATAAGCGAGACTTGGTCTCAGATTAGATCAAATTGAAACATATTACTTTTTCTTTTTAAAAATTAGAAGTGCTCTTCGATCCCTGACCTGAATCAAGGCCGTAAAATCCAATCAGCGTAGTATTCTGTGAAGGGTTTGCTTTTCTTTCCTTCTTTGTTTCTTTCCTATCTTTCCCTTCCTTCTTTTCTTTCCTTCCCCCCTTTTTTCACACCTTATCTCCTTGGGTTATAGGATCAGATTTTTGACTCGAGGGCGTTATACCTCAGGTGCATTTCCGAGTTCTAGGCTACAAGTAATCGCCTCAACATGCGAAGACGGACAGACTGGTGGATAGTCTGGCATTCTATTTAGCATATCCCAGCATCCTACCCGGTTTCAGCAAGCCAAGATATCACGTTCTCTAAAGCTCTTACTAATTTAGTCGAATATATCTTCAATCCCCTACTACTCTGTGATATACAACAATCAGCCCTCAATCTGAGTCCCGCGGTTTGGTAACTTCCCTTTGTTGACATTACCGCTAAGTAGGGTAAGGTATGGGGGTATAAATCACCTCGTCCCGCCGATGGGGTTTCTCTAGCCGCAAAAAGAAAATATTTCCACTTCGAAAGATAGGGCATTGTCGCACGAGATCGTGTTCTCTATTCCTAGGGACCGCTCGTGCAACGTACAAGTACATATTGGTTCCCAGACCAGGGAGAGTGGTTGAGTGGATTTCCACATGATTGATTGATCTACAATACAAAGTGAACCGCCCTTGCCTCTTCTACACACACTATATCGACCTAAGGCAAAGCTGAAGACTGGTGTTAACCCACAAGTTGTAATGCTCAACTAACAGACTAGTAGCGCATGAGTATTACCAGTAGATAGGGATTAATCAGGATCGATACTAGAATCCGAATCTCTAACTGGGAGAATTCCTTAAGCTCCAACCAATCGGAGAGCGGAAGCCAAATTGTAGACTTTTATTGGCAGATACCAGGGGGCGCTCGATTCCGCATAGGAGAACCCCTTTCAGCAGCTGTAGCAGCCCGTCGGTGTCAAGCATTGGCCCTCCCACATGCTGGGGCACATAGCACAGCCAACATCTTAGACCCTATAGACAGTAGTGTACTCCAAACTGCCAAAACCGTAATACTAGGTTATAAGTTAACTTATTGCTTATATAGCATATGAAGCGCGAGGCACTATCTGATAAGATGCCTAGATCCTAGATCACCGGATTCTAATTATTCCAACTCCACGGTAGGGCAGAAGTTGGTGTTATTATTATTATTTTTCTTTTTTTCTCTTCGGAGGAGAAATTTGGGGCTACAAGTATAGCAACAAGATGTCAGCCGGAAGGGAGGTATGGTTGCGAATAAATACGGCATGGGCACAGCACGACTGCGCATTGAATATCAGTGGCCCGCGCGCCGTCAACACTATTAAATTTTGCGGAATGAATGCTAGAGTTCTAGCTCCAATGAGTGCGGTAGAGCACACTTTTTCGATTAGTGCATCTAATGATCGTCATGAGGAACCAATCAGAGATCATGTGCGTAGACACTCTTTCCCTAAAGGGGATGCCCTGTGCTTTTTTGTTCATAGTTTCACAGCTCATGTCCCTAAAATCTCGCCTGTGGAGCGACCCACAAGCAACCCGCAAGATACCTGAACCTTTGAGCCTGAATATAGAGGGGCGCTGGGATGCGCACAACCAATTTACCATGTACATTTTTGATCCTTGTGTTTAGATACTTCATGCTGGGTACTTGTAGGGCTCTCGTGACCTCGTTGATAAAGTTTCGCGTCAGGCAAAGACATGAGGTTGGAATATGGCCCTATCGGAAACCTAATATCAAATTCTTGGTCAAAGGTAGCTAGGAAATCGCAGTAAGACGAGAGAAAACCGGGAAAGATCAGGGAAGGGAAAGGAAAGGAAAGTAACTACTGTGAAAATCCGGGAGATCCTTAATGCTGGATATCTATTTGTCATTCTAGTTTCCAACTCTGAGTTATTGGGAGACCAAGTAGCGGGAAGTCACATCTGTTCTTGTTAATTGTTGGTTGACTATGAGGTACTTCGTACGGTGATACCAGCGCAGATCTGACACTTCCAGGATCGTCATCACAGGTTGGCCACGGAGGAAACTATGATGTGTCTAAGAATATGGAGTTCCGAAACTAGCATGGCAGCGGCGCACTTGTGATGTTGTGGACTAAGCTCGGTATTGGTCTGAAATCAATTACCGGTACAGGTATAGCAAGCTAAGCTCTGTGGGAGCCCTCACCAGAAGGGTCTTGACCAACTCCTACTCTGGTGGTCGTTGGCAGGTTGGCGGGTTCCAGCGTATGAATGAGAGTGGGGTGGCAAGTTCAAAATCATGGTACCCACCCAATGGCTACAAAAGAGGGTATCTATTCCTAAGGTTCATGTCGACAGGCGTTAACATCCAAGTTATCACTGGGTCACTGAAGCCCAAGATGAGGCGGTACTTGCCATAGCTGGGTTCTAGTGCAACGACGGAGACGCAAAATTCTCCTTTCCCCTGCTTACCACCTACCTATCTCCGTTACGGTATCCTAGCGAGGCGATCAGTCGCAAGGCTTAGACTGCTCCAGCACATCCCGGCTGGGGACTAAAGAGGTTTTTTTCTATTACAAATTCTTTACCACCACCGACTCACCTTCCCTTAGACAGTTCAACTCTTCCTGGGCAAAATTGCTCTGACTGTCCCACTCGGCCTTTGGGGACGCCACGCATGCGCTCCAACCTCTTATTCCTCCAGCATCTCATTGACCCATAAAATGTTTCAAACCAGGCTCAGCAGCCGTATTGAAATCGCATCCGCGCCGCCTGCGCAGTTTTCGATCCATTTGAAGGTCCTCCCATAACACGCTATTGCCCCGCTACTTGACTGGCCAGAGGAGCTGGAATGGATCGTCGGCCTCCGAGCCTCTTCGGTCAAATTTTGCTGTCACGTGCCAAACTCTTTGACCCTCAAACCGTCTTGCACCAAAGCCTAACTCGGCGCGCCCCCGATCACCAACCGTAGCGGACAGACCTTAGGATCTCGACCTTCCAGAGCAGGGAAGTGCGACAATAATCTTCCATTACCAGTATTATTCTCAATAGCGTGTCCAATCTCGACCCCCTCCTCTTTTTTTTGAGTGTTTACTCGCTTGAAGGCTAAGGCAGGCGGTCGGGCGGTTTGACCGGCTCCCAATGCAGACGTCTCTAAAAATAAAAATAAATTCTATCAGCTCGCCCATTTCCACACAAAATCCATCGTTAAATCGCAGCTTTAGAGCTCGGGAAGGTTTTTTTTTAAAAATAAAAAATAAAAATACCCCCTCCCGAGCATTACTTGGGGTTCTAAGCACATTCTGCTCGAGCAGCAGCCTTGTGGTATTAGGAGCCGCAATACTCGAGTAAGGTACACCTTTTTTTTGTCCCTCATTGTGACCTCATAATAATGGGCGGTTGTGTTTGCAATGCTTGGCCCTGGACAAAAACTTTACTTAGGGTGTGGGGAACAACATATCTAAGAATTAATGAACCCCTCCGGCCCCTAGGAAATTATCACCATATACCGGTACTCGCCATGGTAGGACGGAAAGCTTTGGGTGGCGAGACGAGGATTTAGAATGAAGGTCGATAAGGGGCAGTGGAAAAAATGGGGTGTTATGTGATGCCATTAACCTGGAGTAGTTGCACTCTGTGTTTGGTTGTTATTCTAAATCTATGGATTTTTATTAAGATTGCATAAGGCTATGCTGAGACCAAAGGAGAAAGAATCAAGACTTTTTTGAATGGTTCTTTTAGGAGACTTATAGAAACGAAGAGATTGAACTGCATACTGATACCAGTACTTGAAGATACCAACTCCTTCAATCCAGATTTCAGGCGCCCTCCAAGCGCATAATTTTTCCGCCGATGCAAACTGTCTTCTAACTACCCCACATGATCTTGCTGATCTTTTTTTCCGTCCTTTTCTGCCATAGGCGAATAGTAGGGACGTCTATACCCGGGGTGCTTGGCGAAGAAAATATTGCCCATCTTCAGCCACCACTCCTATGGGAATTATGGCTCTATTAGGTGATAGAGTAAATGACCCTCTGCGTATTAGAGAGAGAATAGGAATATCTCAGGTTTTCATGGAGATATTAGGGTTTGGAAGTGGGTCCAAATTTTGGTATAAGCAGGGGAATGTCTTAGACATGCTAATTACTGTTAATTTCCCCGCGAGAGACTGTTAATAGCCATTTATCAAGGTATTAACCTGCAAAATGGGCGCTCCTGGCAAATCAACATACAAGTACAATTACCCAAGCTAGGACGAACGTCTGCCCGGTCAAGCTAGAGAGGTCCCTAGCCATATCTCGGACCTTTTTTTCTTTTCTTCCATTATACCTTTTGATCAGGAAAATCCCGGCATTTGTTAGGAATTACAAGCACGATACTGGGTAGGCAAAGAGTCACTGATCCGCCCGTTCTCCTTCAATAACTGCTAAAGGTGGAAATAAAATTGAGGCGTGACAGACGGTATCACGCGGAGCACTCTGCCGGTATTCATCCATGCAAGGCTATCTCTTTCAGGTCCTTCTCCGTGTTGAGGAACGTCGTGATACTGTGTCACGTACTGTACATATCGAGATTCGCCGCTAACTGAGAAACCTTGCGGGATAGGCTTTATTTTATTTTATTTTTATTTTAAGCTGCTAATCGTGGTGCAAGACCGCAGTAATGCACTTGCAGTAGATTTCAGCCCAAACAGGGCACTCTGAACCTCTCTCTCTCTCTCGCGGTAACAAAGTAGACTGCCGAATTTTTACAGGGGATTCCTGCACCATACGGCTCGCCCACAAAGCCTTAGCGGAGAGGGAAGTATTGGAACAAGTATCCTGGCGACAAGGAAAGTAACTATGCTATTATTGTACATTAACAAAATTAACCGCACCAACAACCTATGGCAATGCAACCCTCCTCATCACCCAGCACTCTCAGCACCGCCTAAAGAAATTTCTCTAGATCGAATATTAATTTCTACTATGTATTCTACTATGTATTTACTTTTTTTGTTTTGTTTTCATGATAGCGGGGTTGGCGAAGGGGGGGGGGGTTTGTTGCCATGATGCGCCGTTAAATTTGCTAACATACAATACGGTATAATACCAACCTCGGCCCGTTCAAGTTACTTGGGTAGTTTGCGGATACTAGGTTTATTGAGGGAGAGTGATGAGGGCAAAATAGAAATCGTATCAGGCAGTTAAACTTACTGGTTTGCGGATTATATTACTTCATAGTTGACCATGGCCCGCATAACAAGGCTGAGTACAGTCGTGTCCGCAAAGTCCTAGCGGACTTATATCAGCATAGCAACATACTCTAGCCACTATATCATGATTTAATTGTTACCGATAAGTGAAATGGTGAGTAAAGAAAATATTAACAATTATTCAGAAATTTATATGATTTGCATGACTCTAGGTAGAAAGTAGAAACCATCAGTATTAAATCAAAAATTTCAACCTAAAATACTTATTAATAGATTGATTGGTATAAATTGACATCTGAGGGGGCAATTAAAGAGAAGAAAATATTATAAACTCTAAAAGTACTCTTAGAGGAAGAGATAATGTAATGTACAAGTACTATGAAACTAAGTAGTACAAAGATTCTAGTCACAATCAAGACACTACTAAGATATAATCCCACTTATTATAATGTGAAAAAGAAAGGCAGTAAACATAAGGCAATTTACTCAAGCAATATATTATAATACCTTACATTAAGGAGAGAAGGTGGAGCATAAAAGGATGCAGCATCAAAAATGCTATCAAGCACTATAAATACTGTAAGTAATTCTCTATAGACACAATACTGATTTTTACAATATAACTCAAGCAAGATCAGTGTTTGTATGCGAACACATTACAATTATCAAACCCTTAATTCTGTAGTATATTGTTTTGTTTCTAAGATAGAAGTTCCAACTATGAAACGGGAGTTAGATTATCTTATCTTTCTTCCTCCTGATTATTACTGATCATACCCTAACTAATCCCTCAGCTGTTCTTCTACTGAATGTACGGTATAGTACAAATAACACTTTCTAAATACAACATAAAATATGACCAACTTTATGTCAAGTGAGCTTACCTTAGAATACCATGCCTAAGAACAGGTACTAGATCTATCAAATGATCCTTATTAGTTTCAAGATATTCTTGATTAAACTTCAGTGTCTCACCAACCCTCCGAGTGCGATTATGAATTCAAACATCCTATCTAAAATCCCCGGACTCCAATTGCCAATTCCACAAAATAACCTAATGAAACATCCCGTGTTTACTCGTTACTAAAAAAAAAACAGTTTTTTAACTTTGAATACCCCTCGTGTTTCCGGGTGAGCTAGGCTTACATCAAACAGCAACGTAATCTAGGTTCTTTTCTACTTTTCTTACTCTCAATTCCACCATTACGAGTACAGATATACAGGAACGTCAGGCATGTGCGGTCCGCACAATTCCTATGCAGTTCTCAGCCAAGGGATCGCCATAAGTTAGTCTTCCCTTTCTTGGAGAATAGGCCCATATGATGCCGGGAGGCTAGGGGTCCACCCTCCCCAGACCGATAATACGAGAGCTCGGCAGCAACCAAGTTTTTTGAACGTCATTCAATTACCCAGGGTCTGCTCCTCTTCCACTCTATGTGCTCTAATACTCCATTGAGTATTTAGCGAGAACGACAATGTGTGCATTTCCGGGCGCAGGAAATCATATACAAACCTATGCCAAGGGACCAATTCTTCTATCTACAATTAAGCAAACCACCGGGGCAAGTGCGTCGGTTTTGGGCCTCCGACACCCCCAGAATCGATCAAGATCTACTGTTTCACAAGCCCCATTCAAGCGATAAGCCCTTCCAGTGAGTGGTTCAGCCAGTCAACACGGTTTAAGTCTATGAAACGTGGGGGTTTCCGGATAGATTTGAGGTGGGCACTTAGTACCAAGAGATCTCTCATTTGGGATCTGCGGTAGGGATAATGAACGCCCCACAAGCTGCTTGGGGGTGATAAGATACCAGTAATAGTTCTCCGTGCGAAAAAGTTCCAAGGCGTAATTAAGCAAGGTCCGGGGAAAATCCAAACTCGGACTTACTGGGGATTGGTGCGGCGGCTATTTTTTTTCTGCCCGGAATTCTTTAACCTCACAGTGACGATTTTTGTTAGGTAGGGTCTTAAGCCCTCTTCCATTTATCTTTGGATTATCTTGGCATCCTGTCTTAGTTCTGGATCCCAGAGGCTTGGGCTGAGCCCGCTCGCGGGTTTCTCGTTTTTCGCGGGGACTATTTTTCACTGGGGGATCCTTCTGCCGGCATACCCTCCACCATACAGCTTCTCTCTATACCATTTCAACTACCGTAAGAATCGGAATAATTAGACCGAACACTAGGGCGTTGGAGGATGCCTCTTCTAGTCAGTTCTGTTATTTCTTTCTTTTTTGTCTTAGTGGAGGACTGAAAGACTGTTTTTTTGCTGCGTTTTTTCCCCTAATTTAAAGGAGGGAATTCTAGATGTCTTAGCATGGGGTCTAATTATTCTAGTTTTTGCGGTAGCGACTTGAAGGAGTACGGATTCCCCCTCAAGCACTTGCACTCAGCGGTAAAGGAAGCGCCGTCGAAAACCGAACTGCAGTGTGTATCAGACACCTACAGTAATAGTCGGCCGCTCGGATCCGTGTAGGTGTGGAGATTTCCCGATGCAGTTGCAGTTATTCGCCTTTTCGTGATTCATCACCTTTGGTCTAGCTCTGAGGAGATTGCGAGCACTTTCATCACACCGCCGGATCCCTCTAATACCGTGACCCCCGGGCTACCTCTTTTTCATGGTCTCCCCACACCACCATATGCACCCATCTAACCCCAACGAATTGGATGAACTACCAACATCAGAGACACTATTTCCCAGAATTTCCGCGGGGGGGTCAGGCTACCCATAACGTAGTAAATAGCCACCGCCCCTCGCAATCACAGTATATCACTCGATCCTCTCTCTCCCTCCCGAACCTCAAAACCGATGCATAGCACTCCCGTAACACAAGAACCCTCATCTCATAAAACAAAATTTTAAAAAAAAGTAGCTCTTACATCAAAAAAAGTTTATAAGCTCGCGATTCTCGATCCCATCTTAATGCCTCGTGCACCCCCGATCGCAACTTAATCTTGAGATGGCGATTCGGTAGGGTAAGGTTCAGCCTCAGTGGTAGCAGTCCAGACCTCGATCCATCACATCCCTGTTTGGGTCGCCGTGTGGGATGGGTGTCTCTGAGCGGAAGGAGCCGGAGCGGGGGATGGGCGGTTATTTCGGTATTACAATGTGACCGACTGGTGGCATTGTAGTTCCCTTGTGGGTTTGTCGCAGAGTCTCACCGTGGATCACTCGCGTTTACGCCCGCACTTTTTACCATATTCATTTGTTTCTTGGGGAGATAGAGGAGTTGGAGGGGGGGTATAGTATGCCTTGTTTGGGGGTCACGGGTTGTGAGTCCAGTATCGTGCCGGATCCGTACCTCACCACTGGAGGGAGACAAAGAGGCTCTATGGGGTTAACCGACCTTGGTGTGGTATGTAAGCGCCTTACTCTGATACGGGATTATCGGTGGGTTAAATCTCACCGATACCATATGTCTAACATGGTTATGAGAAGCACGGTACAGTCAATCCCAGCACAGCATTCAATCACTTTATGGTTGCTCTTAAAGGTTCAGCTAGCCATGTAGCCAACTCCTCAACATTATGTGCACGTCATCAAGGAAACTACATTTTCAGCAAGTCCGGAAGCTGCTCACTCTAGTGACGATCCATAACTCAGCCCTGACCATCCACCCAACAAACCACATGCCCACTATGATTACCATATACCCAACAAACATATTGGCACTTTACCTTACTCTCAGTTATCTCCATCCCTTGAAAGTCCCCCCCTCCGACAAATCAAACACCGAAACAATCACTTATCTCCTCCCCCCCTCCCCCTTAACACAAACCAATTAAGCAACGACAATACAACAACGCCGCAAGCCAAAATCCCACACAAGACCTACCGTATCTACTAACCAAATTTACTATCCCCATCCCAGGAAGTGACAATTTCGATTCCAGCTAGGCAATAGAATTCCGCCTCAGCGCCATCTCCTATAAACTATTATTTTTCCTTTTAAACAATTCTCCCTACTTTGTCCCAATCCATCATCTAGGCCCAAAACCTGGAACAATACGATATCTGACTGGGCCGGCGCTAACACAGCTCCGGTACAGACTTAACGGATTCGATTAGTAGATAGGGTATGACACTTACATGCAGGTCAACATATCAACAGAGAACGCCCAAGGCGATTTAGAACATAGGGAGAGAGGGAGAAGAGAGAGGACGAGACCCCAACTGGGGGGGGGGCGCGCCCCCGGGGGGGCGGGGCGGGGGGGGGGGGGGCCGGGGGGGGGGGGGGGGGGGGGGGGGGGGGGGGGCGCGGCACCCC
>Ga0307507_10007265_pt1 | contig 16244 bp, 21 predicted proteins | sample 7_EM_MG_FD_207223 | JGI IMG/M metagenome (GOLD analysis project Ga0307507, IMG submission 207223) | Populus trichocarpa ectomycorrhiza microbial communities from riparian zone in the Pacific Northwest, United States - 7_EM | ecosystem: Host-associated > Plants > Roots > Unclassified | place... | reverse complement strand
CGAGACATTAATTTCTAGCACTAGGGGAGGGATAGCAGCTGAGCTCACAATACAGCCATTGTAGTATTTCTGTTTAACTAGGCCCTCGAAGTTCCGGCAAGTTTTTGGAGCATGATCGTTGTATAGCTCGAGCTCGATGTTGCCCTATTTGGTTGAACAGGAGTAAGTATAATCCAAGGCCCATCTCAAACAAAGCAATCACCATAGAAGTCTCGAGAAGAACTTTCGTCGCCATTTTGTATAGTTGTAGCTGCTGGCTGCAGGCCTCGTTGGTGTCACTAAATTTCAATCGCGACAACAGGCTCGAGTAACGCGGCTCTGCCATGGTTCTGAGACTTACCCTGCCTAACGATTCTTCAGTTCTCGCATCGATCCCCCCACTACCCCCACTACCGATAATATTGACTGCATTCTCATCCTCACAGATCCAGCTCGTGCAGCTGTCTGCCGCTGGAAGTCGCCATCATGAGTTCAGTAGTAAGTAAGTACTTTCCCAACTATTTATCTAGGTCTTCTCCCTATGCCTATAGTCTCTAACTCCATCAGATAAATCAAAAAACAAATTCGTTCCGAAGGCCAAGGTCCGTCCACGTCCTAGAGCAGCTGTCCACTCGAGCCCTTCCAACCCAACTCCTCCCTCGCCGAGCAAACCACCCCAGCCCGCCGAGCAACCTCCAACACCACTAGCGCCTCCATTCGTGCCCGAGCCCGCAGTACCACCATCACAGTCAGAAACAGGCGACGAGACACCTGTAGCAGAGCTTGAGCCCCCAAGACGCCAGGTTCTAGTTCCTGCGATCCGGACTAAGACCGGAAATGGGACACCATCCATTCGGCAGACGAGCACAGAGGTCTTCTCTTCGCCATCACGCTCAGGGATCCCTATTGTGCAGTCTTCGTCGAGCCGGGGAATACCAAGAATACGAGCTGCCGCCCCTGAAGTTGCACCAACAACACAAGTCAGTTCTACAGAGAGGTCTCCAGAAGCTTTGAGAGCGGCGAATACGAGGCCAAATGCATGGCTAGCTACCGTGTTGGGAGGGACAGTAGATATGCCTGTGTTTCGGGATTCCGGGGTTGCTACAACCCAAGAGACACAGGAGGTCAGCCAAGAAGATGGAGCTGCTGCCGAGGTGGAAGGGTCCGCCGAGAACATTGATGGAGGAGAGTCACCTACAATTGAAAAGGTAGCGAAGCCTCCAAGGAAGCGGAAGGCTAGGGCTGCCAAAGATGGATTACCCAAGAGGCGGAAGGCAACACGAGGGAGACGCAAGGCCGCGGAGGATGACATCGATGGAGCACAGGAAGTGCAAGAGGTACAGGAGGGGCAAGAAAGGCAAGGCGATGAGGAAGAAGTAGCTGGTGAAACAGAAGTCAATGTTGAAGGAGATAATTCAGACCACAGTTTATATAAAGATCCACAGAAATCCGATAAACTAGGAAAGACTCGTCGCCCCAGAAAACCTGCAGCTAAAAAACCTCCAAAGGAGCCCAGCGAACCCAACAGAAAGAGGTCCAGCGGCCGCCATCGCGCGCCGTCCCCTGAAGATGGAGAGCAGCGAGAGATAACCCCATCCGTCATCAAGATGAAAGATCTGTGTCGGGACATCAGAATCGGCAGAAAGTCTAAGCGTTTTATAGAGCTTGAGCAAATGGACTGGACGAAACTGGCTAATGATCAGAAGGCTGCAAAGGCAGCTCTCGAAGTTAGGCAAGCTGCCGGCGAAGAAGTGGAGCGGGAAACAGTAGAGGAAGGCATTGAAGGTCTGGGTAATGAGAGTCAAAGGTACGACAACAAGCCTTTCGTTTCCTCTTGTCTAAAGACTATACACTTATATGATGTTACAGTCTTCCGAGAGCTGGCGCCCCGCAAATGCGAATGGTCAACGGTGAACTTGTTCTCGACCAGGAATCCATTCAAGTAAACTCTCACGAGCGTAATCCCATCGACGAGGAATCTATGGAAGTCGTCGAGGAGAACATGGCATTCCGTCGTATCACCTCGGCGACATATAGTAAACACAAGAGATCTGAGAGATGGGATACAGAAGAGACGGATAAATTCTACAATGCCCTGTCCATGTTCGGCACCGACTTTGAAATTATATCAAAGTTATTCCCGGGCAGAAACAGACAACAGTTGAGGAAAAAGTACCTCAATGAAGAACGGAAGGATCCCCAGAGAATCACCGACGCCCTAAGGACTCGGGTACCAATCAGTCAGTATTCGCTGCACATCATCTACAAGACTCATTCGCTAATCAAGGCACAGATGTTGCGGAATATTCTGAAATGACAGAGCTCGAAATCGGCGACCCTCAATTAGTTGAAGATGAGCTCGAAAAGATCCGTGAAGCTCACGAAGCTGAAGAGGAGGCCGCAATAGGCCATGCAGCAGCAATGGAGCGCGAACGGCAAGAGAATGCGAATGCTGCAATGCGCGCCGGGGATGATGCAGTGGCGGCAGCGGCAGCAGATCAGAGCAAAAAGGGCAGAAAGAGGAAGGGTGCCAAGGACAGAGGTGGGGTTAGTCATGGCGGGGAAGAAATTCTCTCCATGAGTCGAGAGGAATACGAAGCAGAATGGTTGAGGGAGTTGGCTGAGGCTGAGGAGCTGTGATATTTCTGTTTCTGTCTCTTTCTTTGCTCCGGTATGTTTTACGGGTAACGGGGGGGGCATAACTATCAATTGGCGTTGGTGGGTTACCGTATCCTTCATTGGTTCTAAACAGAACTTTTCACCAGTTTTTATTTTCTTGCACCATAAAATACCGCATCAATGGTTAAGGTATTATCTTGTATCATTACTTTAAACAAATATATGCTATCTATCCGACAACTAACCCATAATAGTAAACCCGTTATCTTTTAATGCAAGTATACAATTAAAAGTGAGGTCAAAAAGTATATCAGTACAAGTATTTCGTTCATTTCAAAACAATATGAATGAATCTCACAACTCTTAATTTCCTCCTCTCGATGCTCGCAGCTCACAGAGTCACTGGAGACCCCCAGTTGCACTCTAAGGTTAGGGTTGTCGCTGGAGTCATTGGGGCTCATGAGTCAACCCTACCACAGGTATTATATCTACCCCTCCATCTCCCGAGAGACATCTCCACCCCAGCTTTCTCCGACCCTTAATCATTAACAGCTGACCGCGATGGATTTTCCAAAGGAAGAGGAGAGAATCCTCGAATTCTGGAGGGAGATCGATGCTTTCAGAACTTCCGTTAAGCTCTCAGAAGGAAGACCGCCCTACTCGTTTTATGATGGCCCTCCATTCTGTACCGGGTATGTTTTCCCTTGGCTACTTTACTTATGCCATAAAGCTTACCAATTACGTTAAATCTAGTCTTCCACATTATGGTACTTTTTCTCTATAGCTGCTTTCTCCCGAGAATTTTTTCTTAACTAGTACACGTAGGACACCTTCTTGCGAGCACTATCAAAGATATCGTTCCTCGATACTGGCATATGAAAGGCCGCTATGTCGAGCGACGGTTCGGATGGGATACTCACGGCCTACCGATCGAGCACGAAATCGACAAAAAGCTCGGAATTACGTCGAAAGAGGATGTCCTTAGGATGGGAATGGACAAATACAATGAGGAGTGTAGAGCCATCGTCATGAGGTACTCTACCGAGTGGAGGCAAACTATTGACAGGTTAGGTCGATGGATTGATTTCGACAACGATTACAAGGTTTTCCGGACACCTACTCGTGATGGTTATGCGGTTCACTAACGAAAACGTAGAGCATGTACCCAACATTTATGGAATCAGTATGGTGGGTCTGTAAGCAGCTTTTTGAAAAAGACCAGGTATATCTAGGATACAGGGTTATGCCATATTCTACCGCTTGTACAACACCTCTTGCGAATTTCGAAGCTCAGCAGAATTACAAAGACGTCCAGGACCCTGCTGTTGTTGTTACCTTTCCACTTCAGGATGACCCGGCTACAGAACTGCTTGCTTGGACTACGACTCCTTGGACTCTCCCTTCACATACCGGAATTGCAGTCCATCCAGATTTCGAGTATATCAAGATCAGCGATCAGGCTTCTGGGAGAACCTTTATCCTTCTCGAATCATGTCTTAAGACACTATACGGAGAGAAAGGGTTGAAAAAGGCGAAATACACCATCTTAGAGAAGATCAAAGGAAAAGACATGCTAGGATGGAAATATGAACCCCTGTTTGACTACTTTTACGAACAATTCAAGGATTACGGATTCAAGGTTTTAAACGCAACATATGTTACCTCAGATAGCGGAACAGGGTTGGTACATCAGGCGCCCGCTTTTGGCGAGGAGGACTATTCAGTCGCCATGGAGGCGGGTGTTATCAACGAGCAGAGACCTCCACCGAACCCTGTAGACGAGGCTGGTATCTTCACAAGTGAAGTCCGAGATTTTGCCGGACTTCATGTTAAGGCAAGGCTTACGCATAGTCCATACCTAGGGTTTTACTAACTTTACTTGAAGGCCGCAGATAAAGGGATTATCAAACATCTCAAGGAAAAGAAGCGACTTATTGTAGACAGCCAAATTACTCATAGTTATCCTTTTTGCTGGCGCTCTGACACTCCCTTGATTTACCGTGCTGTACCTGCCTGGTTCGTCCGCATCCCTAACATCATCCCCAAGATGCTGGAAAACATCGAAGGTTCGCATTGGGTGCCGACAAACGTCAAAGAAAACAGATTTGGCAACTGGATTCAAAATGCAAGAGACTGGAACATCTCCCGTAACCGTTACTGGGGCACACCCATCCCTATCTGGATCTCTGATGACAAAGAAGAGATGGTGTGTGTCGGCAGTGTCAAGGAATTGAGGGAACTCAGTGGTTGTGGAGAGATCCCGGATCTTCACAGGGATAAAATTGATCACATTACCATTCCTAGTAAGAAAGGGAAGGGTGTTTTGCGAAGAGTTGAAGAGGTCTTTGATTGTTGGTTTGAGTCTGGAAGCATGCCCTATGCCAGTAGCCACTATCCGTTTGAGAACAAGGATCAATTCGAAAAGGCTTTCCCGGCAGACTTCATTGCGGAAGGATTAGATCAAACCCGTGGTTGGTTTTACACTCTCCTTGTTCTAGGCACTCACCTCTTCGGAGTATCACCATTCCAGAACTGTATCGTCAATGGTATCGTCTTAGCTGAAGATGGCAAGAAGATGTCCAAACGTCTCAAGAATTATCCAGACCCGACACTGGTTATGGATAAGTATGGGTCAGATGCTCTCCGACTCTACCTTATTAATTCACCTGTCGTCAGGGCTATGCCGCTGAGATTCAAGGAAGCTGGTGTTAAAGACGTTGTTGCCAAGGTCCTATTGCCATTATGGAATAGTTATAACTTCTTTGAGCAACAAGCTCAGCTTCTGAAGAAGCTTGAAGCTGTTGACTTCAAGTTCAATCCCGAGTCAGGTGGGAGCAAGAACGTTATGGATAGGTGGATTTTAGCCAATTGCCAGAGTTATCTCAAATTTGTGAACCAAGAGATGAAGGGCGAGTCTCCTCATTTTAGGCCATGTTATACGCTTTCTAACCATAGATCATAGGCTACCGCCTTTACACCGTTGTTGGGAGAATGCTTGAGATGGTTGATAATACTACAAATTGGTATATCCGATTCAACAGGAAGCGTCTCAAGGGTGAGTACGGAACAGAGGACACTCTGCATGCCATGAATTCTCTATTTGAGGTTCTTTTCACCCTCGTCCGCGGAATGGCTCCATTCGCACCATTTCTCACAGACAACATCTACCACCGTCTCAAGCCTTATATTCCCGACTCTATGCTGCCTGAAGATGCCCGAAGTGTGCATTTCTTGAGTTTCCCAGAGGTTCGGGAAGAGCTATTCGACGAGGAGGTTGAGCGGAGATTCGGAAGGATGCAAAAGGTTATTGAACTGGCTCGTACATCGAGAGAGCGAAAGGCAATTGGTCTTAAGGCAAGTGATAGGCAGTTACTAAATCGCAGGTTTCCAGCTGACGTGTTATTCATCCCTTAAGACACCTTTGAAAACGCTTGTTGTCATACATCCCGACCAGACCTATCTCGATGATGTCAAATCCCTAGAGTCCTACATTACCTCCGAACTAAACGTCCGAGATTTAGTCCTCTCAGCGGACGAGGAGAAATACGGTGTCCAGTACAAGGTCACCGCAGACTGGCCCGTCCTCGGAAAGAAGCTAAAGAAGGACCTCATCAAGGTCAAGAATGCGCTTCCTTCCATTACCAGCGTGGAAGTCAAGAAATTTGTCCAAGAAAAGCAGATCGTCGTTGGGGGAATCACACTCATCGAAGAGGACCTCGTCATCAGCCGTGGCCTTAGTGACTCTGACACATCACAGGACTTTGAAACAAACACCGACAACGACGTCCTCACCATCCTGGACACCGCCCTTCATAAAGAACTGCAGAGCGAAGGCCTTGCCAGAGAGATTGTCAACCGTGTACAGAGACTTAGGAAGAAGGCTGGCCTCCTCCCAACCGACGACATCAAGATGGAGTACAAGGTTCTTCAAGACCCGATCGGGCTGGAAGAGGTGTTCGTCGAGCATGCCGACACTTTTGAGAAGGCTCTCCGCAAGCCCTTAGATAAAGCTACTATCACCGAGGTTAGCAAGGTCCAGCCCGGAGGGGATTTGGACAAGTTGATTCTAGAAGAGGCTCAAGAGGTTGGGGAGGCTACCTTCATGCTTAGGTTGTTGAAACTTTAGTTTGATGCGTTGCGTGGGTCTACTTGCCCGGGGTACTTTTCGTTCTCTTGTTTGCTCAAACTTTTCTTTTTCTCTTTCTTCTTTCTCTCATTCGCTCTTCCATGTAAAGTAGAATGGAGCAAATAGACAAATATCCATGTCACTTTTAATGTGAGCTGTGGTATGTGAATTAATGTTAGTTCAGGCATATTTCGTCCAAACTAAATTACCACACAATTGGGTTACCCACTCGCCAATAGCACAGATACATGTAGATAATACAGTATCGTGTCTTATTCCTCTATCGTGTTTACGCTTTCTAGAGCTCACTCACACCCACAAACTTACGGTTGAGCAGGGAAACTCTCCAATCTCAGGCCCAGCAGCCTGCAGCCCAGGTGCCCAGAACAGCACGCCCCCTCGCATCTACCATATTAATTCCCACACAAGAATCCAAAATTGCCAATTACCTACATAATAATATTTATTTATTATATACCCTTGGTTTATGCGCTTGTACCGCCGTACGGGCCCCAAACTCTTTCCGAGCCTAGACCGCATTGTTTCCTATCCATTGTTTCACCAGAGCAGAGTTTCCATCGCCTTTCAGAAAAGCAATTTCCTTGTTTTTTTTATCTTCCTTTTTCCCCGCGTTGAAAGCCTCTCTTCTCGCATTCTGCCCAGTATAGTACTGCACTGTTACTGGGCAGGAGAAATCAACCTAATTCCACATTTCCTTCTCCCCCATCCCTCTCCGCTTTTCCGCTTCCGGGAGTGTATATGTATCATACGCTCGCTCCTCGGTTTACTACAAAACCTGGATTTTAGGTCATTCACTTATTCAGACAAGCCTCACGAATGATATTTCATGACGAATTAGCTCCCGCAACTTCTGACGGAATTGAACTAGCAGTGTCTAACCAATTCACATATGGCACGTAAGTTACTCTCGAAGACATTTAGTAATTTTATAAGCTAAAATAGGCCACTTTTTTATATATATATTTACCATAACCAAAGACTAAAGAAAATAAAAAAGAGGGGAAAAAATGTCAGAAGCAGAAGAAATTTATGACGCAGAAGAGTGCTCCTATACTAGACTAGACTAGACTAGAATACACTATAGCAGAGCAAAAGGTGAGAAAGATGTACGAACAAACGGTGGACGGCACAGTATTGCCCATCTAACTAAATTTGACCCTGAATAAGTACCTAATCTTGACTTGTGAGACATTGTAGACGATGTACTATACTTCATTAGTTTCTGCCCGACAGCATCCAAAAGCGAAGAAAGTGAACGAACCTCGTTATACTGCAACGACATATAATTACCCCTGCTGGCATCCCCGGTGACATTTGGCTCCTGTCCAGTGACCATGGGCATCTGCACACCCGCCAAATCTTCATGCACAAGACTCGCATCCTCCCACTTCAGCGGCGCTGTTTTGCCAAGTCCCTTCGTAGCCAACCTGCCTGCCTGCCTGCACTTTGTCGCGGCATGGTAGTCAGCGCCGTGGCACTCGTACATGGGATCGCCGAGCTGGGCTTCGCAGAGGAGGAGTAGACCAGTATTGTCGGAGGCGGAGGCACAGCAGTAGTTCGCGCTCTTGCTGACGATGTCGGCGAGGTAGATGCCCTTGTCGAACATGTACCCATTGACGGGGGCTTCGGGTGGCGCGATACGCAAGCCCTGGGAGAGGATGCCGGGGAAGTTGGTGGTGCGCGAGCCGTGCCAGAGGAGACGACGGTCGGAGTTCGGGAGCTTGTCCCAGCCGTCGGCACGCCAGCGGTCTTCTTCCACCGCGCGGTGCACGCGGAAAATCTCCTCTACGCGGAGTTTTTGGTAGTGTGTGTGACCGTGCGTCTTCTTCACATATGCTTCTAGGAAGTTGAACTCTTTGCTAGCGTGGTCGAGGGCGGTCGCCTCGTTGAGATTCAGGCTGTCGAATTGCTTGTCGAGGATATTCACGTCGGGTGACTTCTCGGCCTTGGTTTCCTTCAGCAGCTTCGTCGTGATGACCATGTCTGCCAAGTTCTCCACGAGCGAAACTTCCTTCTTGAGCAGTTCGCCTGTTCCAATGATTGTGGGTGGCGCGCGTCCCGGGAAGACGTGGGGGATGATGGAGTAGTAGCGGTTCGATAGCCCAGTCAAGATGTCTTTCTTGGAGCGACCGTATTCTACATAGTCCCTTTGCCAGCCGGGTGCTTCCTGGATTACTTGGCCGAGGTCCTTGAGGACTTGGTAGCCTTGAGAGATGGTTGATTTTGAGAGTTTTCCTAGAGGGAGTTTTGCAGCGTCATAGGACATGGAAGACATCGATTGTTGCCTTTTTTCGTCCAATTAACATTTAGATATAAGATTGAAGAGGGGGGGAACAAACATCATCTTCGTGTCGAAAATCAAACTAATAAGATTCTGCAAAGCCTTGCTAAGCTTGCTCTTAACTTCCTCCGCGTCGTTCATCTCTTCATCCTGATCATCCTCATCCTCTTCATAATTCCTCTCGAGGAAAGTATACTTTCCCCCACCACCCAAGGCTTCAGTCCGCCTCGCCCAGTCCTTCCCTGTCTTTGACTTGAACACCTTTTCAAACTGGTACATGGCTGAAAAGAGGTCTACACCCTCGGTATGCATCTTTGACTGGCCCCTGTCCCCTACACGGCCCCAATGGGTGAATACGTAGTATGTCTTGCTGGCATCGCCCTCGAGAAGTTGGAGGTAGTAGAATTTGTTGTTGTTATTGCCGATGTTAGCTTGGTTTAGGGTTGCGTCGTAGACTAAGTCATTGGAGTCGACGTAGACGTGGGCTTTCCCTGCTCGGAATAAGTATCTTGTGCACGTTGATATCCTTGACGAGGGACATACCAGCAATGGGACACAACTCATCAACCGGCGCCTTCCCCTTTTTAACAACAGTCTTTATCTTCTTGACTTCTTCCTCCCCTTCATCTTCTCCAGGCTCCTCCTTAGCCTTCCCTTTCCCCTTCCCTTTACCAACTGGCATTGCCTTTGCCTTCTTGGCCGCCGGCTTCGTCTCTTCCTCGCTCTCTTCGTCTGCCGCAGCTTTAGCTGCGGGAGGGGCAGCAGCCTTGCCGCGAGTGCGCTTCTTAGGCAGTTCTTCCGGCTCGGCCTTAGTCACTATGGGCGCTGCAACCACCGCCTTTACGACTGCTGGCGCGGCAACAGCAGACGAACCCGCAGCTGTGTTCTCATCACCGACCAAAAACCCCGCCTCATCACCCCTCTTCCCATTCTCAATCGACTCGAGTAACCAATCAAGATTGACAATTTTCAACCCATCAACTTCTTTCGCGGATTTGACTGTCATAAGAGATTGTTAGCCCCTGTAGCAATTGAACAAGTAAGGAAGTTGGTCAGATACCCTTAACGCTTCCCTTGTCGAAGTCTACTTGTGTAGTTACGAGATGGGTAACGTCTTCGTCGATCGCCTTCGCGAAGGAACCGCCATTGGTGATGATCAGTTCCTCGAGTTTTGCTATGGAGATGTTAGCATGCGATTGCGAGGGATCTGAGGGTGGGAATTGCGAGCGAGTGGGCACCTTGCGTATAGCTTTTGTGTGTGCCGCTAACAGCGATGACGAGTTGGTTGAATAATGCCATCGCAAAGGGTTATCCCTCGATGGTTCGCCGGTGTAGATAGGTGCGTATGAAGGCAAGGAGAAGCAAGGTATCGTCGATGCCAGAGTTCCTAGAGAAGCCCGTCCAATTGCACTCAATTCAAAGTCGGCAGAGAGATGAATTAAAAACAAAAATAAATAAAATAAAGGCCGAAAACTCTTCTATGATACTGAAGAAGAGAAAGAATAATATTCACTGCGAACAAGCTCAACCTTTAAACCCCTCTTCGTGTCCACCAACGCGTCGCGCTCACGCTGTCAGGTGGAGGGTGAGAGTCATAGTTGAGGCTGAGTGTGATGATGATGCAAATCTAACTTGGCTCGTCCGTGCGCTTGTGACTCATAAATCTAAGCACGAAAGCGGCAGGACACTCGAGCAGACTTCCCCCCGCGATCGTCGGTGACGAGGACAGTACGATACGAGCACAACATCTGCTACCGTACTCGAGTATTGTGGCATTTCAACTAGGACTGCGCAAAGCGTCACAGTCACGCTGTCATGACCTGCACTTTTCAAGAATAGGACCTAAAATACCGTATACGGTAGCTCCAGCGCCGCCTCTCGGAGTACTTGTAGTTGGAGGCCCAGTGTTGTTTCCGGGTGGACCTTTGACCGGGAATAACCCAGTCACAGTCACAGTCACAGGCGCAGGATACACGTGGAATAAATTTACCGAACAATTGAACTTTGTGCTATGGTATCATAATATTATGTCATTGGCCTTCCCTTTCCCAGTAAGGTCTAGCAACTTTTGATCCTCCCCCCCCCGCCCCAGAAGGGGGAAAGGGGTGGTCTTGCCCCGGAGAAAGGAATTTCCAACTGCTCGAGTACGTACACGTACATCATTCTTCTGGACAAGGCCGTATTAAGGGTAAAAGTGAAACCATCACATCGCCAATCGAGCCGCAGACCTTGGTGGGACCAAGAATATCGGTATCATACCAATGTAGCTTCTATCCGATACGGTAGCAAATTATCAAGTCACCGGGATCGGTAGGGTTACCGCAGACCCTCATACTGGTAGCTATGGTTCCTTACGTAGCTCAACCCTCCCGATGTTCAAAGACCAGCAACGAATGGCGAGTTACGATACCGAGTAGATTCTCAGTACATAAACTGTCACTCGAAAAGAGAACCAGACCTTTGGCAACCAAACTGAAAGCTGGAAATTACGAACTTGTTCCCACCGCAATACACTCTTGACCGTACTCACTACAAAACTAGGCAGGTGACGAACAGAGGTTGAGGATTTGCTGATCTTTTGCAATGTATTCCTCCAGGTACGGTGACAGGCGAGATGCATGATACTTGAACATTTGAGTACTAATTGAGCATGGGCGCTTTAAGTTAGACATGCACTGATAATTAGCTGCATATTTTTAACCTTTGTATTCGGATACTTTTTTTTTCTTTTCAATTTCGTGCTGTTTATGTTAATCTGAAGTTTTTGCACAAATTTCTTATCCCCTATCTCTCCCTTCAAGTTCCTCCCTCTACCCCCCATCCCCCCACAGACTTGCCCCACACCACTTGCAATGGGTGGTGTTTGACTCATCAAGGTGCTCCTTCCCATCCTCCTCTTCTCTCTTAACTTTCTCATTCTAATCCTTGCACTCTCTCATACTTCCCTCCTTCCTCCACTTTCCCTAACCAACCTCCTCCCTTCTCCTTACTGTTTGAATACTTTTTTTTCTCTTCTTTTTCCAATAAACCTTTTCATTTCAGGCTTATGACTATCTAAAGTTCGTTTACCCCTGTTCGGATACCTCTTGCTTAGGACAAGTGACATTATATCGTGTTTCAAGAGGGCAGTCAAATGGCATTGGTGAGCTTGCGGAAATTTGACAACTTTTGAGTTCTACGAGGCCGGTGAGGCACCGTTGTATGCGCAGGACGTGGCGTCGTGGATGGTGGGGATTATCCTCCGAGTATATGACCAACTTTGATCCTCCAGTTTGCTTCTGAATACTAGCAAAAATTAAGATGGAAAGTGGTTTTTAGCGGAATTAATATACTCGAGTATCATAATCAGTAAACCAGAAGTATCCTAAACTGGTGCCAGGACGGAGGACCGAAAGGTTAATGCTCGAGTGGCTAAAGAATACAATAGCTCATCATCTTGGCTGTCGCAATGGGCGCTAGCACCTGTTCCCTAAAGTAGCGTCTTTTCTGTACTATGATTGATTTACGTAGAGGTGAGGAATACCTGATCACTAGCAGCCTCGCCAAAAGAAACGGAGAGTTGTATCGTTCGCAGTGCTCCTATGTAAAGCTCGTATCGATAAATCATGTGATATAGGACTTCTCATTTTCCCATCGATAAATCACGTGATGTGAGACTTCTAATGAGAGGTCCTACTATACATCACATGATTTATCGATGGGAACCCTTCTAATCATGTGATCAAGCACAAGTGCCGTGCATAGAAAAAGGGCTTTGCTTTTCTGCTCAGAGGACCAGGAAGATTTGAGTTTAGGTTGAAAGTGGGGGAAAAGTGGGCACACACACCCTCTGCATTGGGGGGTAGCACCAGCCCGAGGACACCTAACCCTTGTTCTAGCCTCTTTGAGTATGATAGCTATTTTGTATTCCCCCAGACGACCCCTCAGCAAACATCCTGGCCATTCTAGCGGGCGCTGCACACCCAGGTCTGTAAACTTCTCATACCATTCATTGTGCAGTATGATACCCCAAGAGCGGTACCCGCTGATAGGGGTCCCCCACCATTGATCGCTAAATCAAGCACCCGACACCGCCGCCTCAAATGCCAACAAGTGCACACCAATAAGCATTTTTCTCCCTGCGACGAGTAGTATTCTAGAAGTGAGGGGCCTACTCGGCCTCCCTTCCCTTGACTTCTACCCGTGTTACATCTCAAACACTTGGAACCTCCTCCGGCAATGGCCGCTTCTCCGCAGAGTCGAGATTCTTCCTCAATTGATCAAGACTACTGACACTGATGATGACCCCGTCATTGCCATCCTTAGTCTTGAGTGTAGAGTGGTGAGCTAGCTCGAAGTTGAAGTTTACGCTGGAGGTCACCGCCACCGGGAAGGCGCCTTGCTCTCAGTCACAATGGTGTTTTTCAGTGTCTAATCGATGGTAGTTGTGGGGGCAGGGGCGAGTGAGGATCGACTTGTAGGTCCTGGGACTATTGATGCGGGCTCTGGGTTCTGAATTCCGGGGTTCTTAAATTTGATTTCTTTAAGAGGTACGCATTGTCTAAGGACTTACGAGCTACGCACCCCAGTATGACACGGCCCATTTCAGAATTCTCCTTTTGTCAAAGCTACTTCCGCCATTGCGTTTGTTTGTTGGCTGTTATCACCTCTGAATATCTTAAGTGGTGATGTTGTTTACAATCAGGGCCTGATATCCCACCCTAACCAAACGCCCACACGCAGTCACTCGACCTCAAGGCAAGCAAAACTATAATACTCCAGTCTAAAGTTTTCCGACTATTTGATAACCAATGGTCAGTCCTTCGCGCCCTGCGCCCCCTCTGCCGCTTTGAAATTTTTTACCATGTTCGCTGCGGCAATGCGGCGCCATTCGGCGACATAGTAAATCACTCGTGTACATGGACTGAAGAAACATTTGTTGCCCACTTACTGCAAGCAGGAGAAATGTATATAAAAGTCTAAAGAAGAATAGAGTCTAATCTACAATGAGGGTTGGAGAGGTGAAAAAGACCCTGCGCCATAAATAGTAGCCTATTATACTGTGTTCCGAACGAGGGTTCAATGCTAAAGATAATTAAATAAAAGAGATGGGATGGAGTTGCTAAAAAGCGTTCCAGTGAGTCTGCCCAGTAACAACCTCATTTGCCGGAACCTCCCTCCTCTCATATTTACTCTCAGAGCTCCCACCCTTGTACGTCCTATCATAACGATACGACCCGCTCTCGTTTGATCCACTTTGAACACTAGGCTCGGGCGACGGAGCATATATGTACGCTAATTCGGGAAAAACCTGCGCTTTCTGCTTCTTCCTGCGGCGAGCGAAAATCACGAACATACCGATTCCGGCTATGGTAGCGCCGAAAAGTGCGCCTACCGCGATTCCTACGACATGACCCTTTGCCATGGCGGCCTTGGACTCTTCTATGATCTGCTCATGGGACTTTACTCCCTGAGTGCCGGCGACCCGAGAGGTCTCTTGGGGCGAGTTCTGTTTTCCATCCCCTTTGGTGGATTTCGCATCTGCTGTGGCTGCTTCGTTGTTTGCGCCTTTTGTGGTAGTAGCGGCGCCGCTTGCTGTGGAGGAATTTTCCTCTCCCGGCGCTTCCCATGTTGGCTCCGGTTTGTCCGTTTTCAATTTCGCTGATGAGTCCAACCACTCTCCGATAAACTTTACTTCGTAAGAAATTGTCCTCTGAGTATCCTTATCCAGTGACTCTCCGCTGATATTGAAGTCTGCGCTTCCAGGTTTTATAAACCCTTCGTACTTCGTGCCTTTCGCAGCATTCCAGCTCCAGTTGGGTATTCTGAAACCGCACCAGCCTGTATCGTTCTTTTCAAAGGTTCCCTTAATATTGTTTTCTCCGACACCCTCGTTGACCAGGGTCCCGGTGACACTGTATCCATCGGTGCCCTTCTCGAAACCGACGTCCCAACCAGCCTGCTTCTGGTCATTCGTAGTGACCGAAGAAACGAGAGATACTCGCGAGGCTTCCGACTCAGGAGATATTAGAGAGATATAGTATGTGTTTTCAGCGCCGGTTGCATCCCTCTTTGGGCCGAATTTGAGGACTGTATCCTTGAAAGTCCCCAGGCTACGTTCTCCACACCCGGGATAGCTCTTGTCTTTCCAGGTTGCGACAGAGGTTCCGATAACTGTAGTTGATCGTTAGAAAGCCATCTTGTATTTATGTGAAGATTAGAGAAAAAACGAACAAACTGAATCCAAATTCTTCTCTAAAGCCTCGCCATCCGTCAACCCCAATACCAAAACCGGCAATAGACCCGCCCCCAGAGCGATGTACTTCTTCATGCTCGTGTCGAAATATACGGGGAAATCAGCCACGGGAAGTCTTTTTGAGAAACAATAATATATGGTGGTAGTGGCTGCTGCCTCCTTCGTCTGTTTATTCGTTGGGGAGGGGGGAGAAAGAGGGAAAAGAGAGATAAGAATGCTGGAAAATGTATTGCCAACACTCTTTTCATCCGTTTCCCTCCCTCCTGCAATTGCAAGCTTGTGGGTTGGTGCATCAGTGACCGGTGGGAGGTACACCGTTCCTGTGATAATTTTGGTAAGCACACGCCGTGGCACAAGGCACGGTGTGCGAGTAAGCTACGGTACTCGACTGTACGTTGAGCGAATTATGTAGCTAAGTGTGTCGGTAGTTAATAAATACTTACCATGGGAGATTGGGTTGACTTATTTGTAGAAGTGGTTTGCATTACCGTTCGTGATGAGCATGGCCGCGGTGTGAATGAGGAATGTGATATTATAGTTGAAGCATTTGAGCATTAAGAGACTGTTCTGGAATCGCTAGACTTTCTCGGAGCTCTACCAATCCTTTGGACACAGTAGTCTCTTCAAAGAATCCCGATGAAACATCATCTCCAACAATCGCACTCGCAAGTTCCAAGGTTGTTGTCAAGGGGCCTTATTCTAAATTTCCGGACCGGTGTGTCCCCGGTATCTCAACAGCGAACCAACCCGTTCGGCACAGCACGCACAGGAGTCTCATCTATTATAGCACCTACTAAATTCTGAGTAGACACATAAAGAGAGGGAGAAAAAAAATATAAAAAGAAATAAGGTATGATATTGGGCAGACTTTCTTTCGCAACTGATCCGCTAGCCCTACACAAGTACCGTACCGGTAGCCTTGACATCTTTATGCCCAAGGATACCATACAGCAATCGTTGGGGATCACCCCCCGATCAACGGC
>Ga0307507_10007264_pt1 | contig 16248 bp, 14 predicted proteins | sample 7_EM_MG_FD_207223 | JGI IMG/M metagenome (GOLD analysis project Ga0307507, IMG submission 207223) | Populus trichocarpa ectomycorrhiza microbial communities from riparian zone in the Pacific Northwest, United States - 7_EM | ecosystem: Host-associated > Plants > Roots > Unclassified | place... | reverse complement strand
TGTTGGTATGTATGTGTAGCCAGGAAAGTTTATTTGAAGAAAAACGGTGATGATTTGGGGAAGCTATAAAGTATACAAAAGTGTATCAAATGGGGGTGGTGTATCATTCAGGGGTGGATGACTGTAGCTGGAATGCTGGACTTTACTGGTCCCATTCTGGTGGATTCCTGCAGATTCCGGTCCTATTCCTGTGGATTCCAGTCCCATTCCTGTGGATTCCGGTGGATTCCTGTGGATTCTGGTGGATTCCTGTGGATTCCTGTGGATTCCTGCAGGAATGGGGGGGGCACTGTAAAGTACTGGGAGTAAACTCACAGGATACAGAGACACCACTCCTTGTCAAATTTACAAGGTGGTTAGGTGAGAGAATGATTCACAACAAACAGCAGTAGAGAGGGAATTTAAAATCTTCATGTGTATTGGAGTTGGGCCTGACAGCTATTGATGTGAAAAGTGCCCACCAGCATATATAGCCTGACAGTGATCATGACAGTAGAGGCAGAGCTCAGCCAACACCATCATTTTGATGGGATCCATGTTTGAGTTTGATGATCATGATCGCACCACACATATAGGAAATGGGTCTGTCTTATGATTGGCTAGTTGACTTTATGGTGCATGATCATGTATCACAATTGAATTGGAAGATTGGAGAAGCTGTTGGATGAGTGGGTGTAGTCTACAGACTGACCAGATTGATGTGTACATGTTGCAAGTGATGGAGAGGATGAACTTGTTTGGACTTGACCATCTTGCTGGCAGAAGGTAGGCACAAGGTCCAGTATATTGAACCACCCAGACAACAAAAAAATGCAGTTTGCAAGCAAACACAGAGCACAGGGTGTATAATGCAGAAGCACATGAAGAACCTTTTCTGGTGTCTGACATTTGAATCAAGGGTAGGAACAACAATGCATGTACATGCCTGGGGGTGAAGCAGATGATCTTCATACATTGGAAGCAGACATGGCAGGGGTTACAATGGGTGCTCTTCCTGTAAGTGGTTGATGATCCTGATGAACCTGGCTAAATCTCACATGATCTTTCATGGCAAGATCAACCTGCTGTCTGGAGGAAGGAAGCCTGGCCTAACACTCAATTCTTAGCCACATCCACAGGTAAAGGTCTATGATGAACTTGGCTGGATCTAATGTAGACTGATATAGGGATCAAACCTGTCTGGCTGAAGGAGGCAGATTTCAGTGCCAGGTCTGCAGCTGCATCATCATTTGAGGGGGCAGGTGTTGAGTGAGGCTTGTCTCCAACCGAATATTAAAGCCCCTGAGATGAGGTGAGCACAGAATGCAAAACATCTTCATGAGGCCTTATTTTTAGAGGTCATATTTCATGCATTTAGGTACACCTTGAGTAAATTGAAATACTGCTGGCATTTTGGCATTATTTAAACATATTTCTGTGGCCAATCCTGCTTCCTATTTGAGTTTACTGGTCAATTGACACCTGAAATTGGCTGAGATGGTTAAGAGTTCAGACTGGAGATATTTTTGTGCCTCTTGATGCCCAAAACTTAAAAAATTCTAATGCACTTGAATGAACCACAGATATTGCAGGTATGCTATTGGTGCTTTGGCCACTGTCCAAGTTCATGTAGTTAATTATTTAAACAAACTTGGTTTCCCAGTGGGTCTTATCTGAACCAACTCATGGTTTATAGCCTGCTTGGACATTTAATTATAGTAACATGTTGTGTTTTATATTTATTTTTAGAGTCTGAAAAGGTTCATGGCTCACCAGGAGCACAGCTGGAAATTTCTTCAAAAGTCAGGTGGAAAAAACATACCTTCTTTGGGAGGTGGGAGTGTGGGGGGATTCTAAGAGCCTTAACCAAAAAAATATACCCTGTATTGTTTTTGCATTCTGGTACCCCCTTGGGTCAGTGTAAGCAGTCCCTAGGATGCACAAAGAACCACCTAAGCCAAAAGGCAGAATAATGGAGAAGTTATATTCTCAGTCAGTGCATCAGTGCATCCTATATATGATATAGTATGGGAACTGTAGTTGGCATGATTACAGCCAGTTCTCCACTGTTGTTCATCCTTGAAGGCTCATTTTCAATGTATTCTAGTCTCATTTCAATGGCCTGAAGAGATGAGAGCTGTAGGTGTTCCCTTTCCCATGCTATCTCACACCCTGCCTTGATTTTTGCCAATTTCTATTTATTTTTAATACCCTAGAGTGTCTGTCATGGTTCTATGCTCAAAATATATGTTACATTGTGTATCTATAAGGTAGACAGTGGCTAATTTACACACATTGATACAATACTTTTACACCAGCTTGAGCTGGCTAAAGCTGAGCTGAGCCACAAGGAAATTTAACTGGCATAAGTGACTAGCCAAGAGCTGTGGCAACACTAATTTATTATAAGTCACACTGTCATTGCACAATTAAGACTCTCTACACTTTAAGGGATACATTGACTCTCAGTTATATTACACTCATACCACATGTCCCTTCCATTTACAATTTCAATAAGTAAGATCCCTTGAGAAACATTGCTAATCATTTGTATTCACAGGAATACACCAACACAGATTCACATACTGTAACACAGAAACTGAAACTGAGTACATAGAGATTATGGTTCTCCTCAATGTCTACATAACTCAATCATAGAGATGTTAGAGAAACCATTTGTATCTGAGATGTATCCACTACTAACAAGAATGATGGTGAACAAGAGGCAATAGAGCAGATAGATATACATACAAAACTTAACATTTTGCAAGAAATAAGCTTATTTGAATTGGGATAGCTCTACATCTCTCTATATATTTTGATGGTGAATATTGGATGAGCACTAACAGCAAGAAAAAAAACATACCCTCTAAAGATGGGAAAGTTGTATGATACCAGAGACTCTAATATGACAGAAAATAGAGTTGACTGACCCACTATATATCTGAAATAAGTGACCTGGTCAATAATGTAAATAAATACATACCTCCTAACAAAAAGAACAGGTGACATGAGAAAGTGCTGGAATCTGGAAATAGATCAAAACATACAAACTACAAAACATGGGCATCATTGTGTAACAGAAAATAAAAACGTACAATCTGAGTTAAAAAAAGGATATGTTAGGGTGACGGAAGGGACACTGAATAGACAATGTACACTCTAAAAAACAAAACATAGAGATGTCATGAAATTGTTTTATTGTGGGTTAAATTTTTACCAACCTCCTTGAAAGATATTGATTGGACATCAATAATCTGATAAAGAGCCAACTCACCCACTGAAACATGACAGGAAAACAAAAAAAGCCATAGTATATTTTAGCAGAAGAGTACACATTAAAAATCAGGTGAACTTACCAACTGAAGTAAGACAGATGTGTCACCAGAAGAGTGCACATTAAAAACTAGGCCAACTCACCAACTGAAAAAAGACAAGTGTATCACCAGAAGAGCTCACATTAAAAACAAGGCCAACTCACATTCTGAAACAAGACAGGTCTGTCACCAGAAAGGTGCACATTAAAAACAAGGCCAACTCACATGCTGAAACAAGACAGGTGTGTCACCAGATGAGAGGACATTAAAAACAAGGCCAACTCACCCACTGAAATAAGACAGGTGTGTCACCAGAAGAGTGCACATTAAAAACAAGGCCAACTCACTGTCTGAAAGAAGACAGGTATGTCACCAGGAGAGTGCACATTAAAAACCAGGCCAACTCACCCCCTGAAAGTAGACAGGTGTGTCACCAGAAGAGTGTACATTAAAAACAAGGCCAACTCACAACCTGAACAAGACAGGTGTGTCACCAGAAGAGTTCACATTAAAAACCAGGCCAACTCACATCCTGAAATAAGACAGGTGTGTCAACAGAAGAGTGCACATTCAAAACAAGGCCCACTCACCAACTGAAACAAGACAGGTGTGTCACCAGTAAAGTGCACATTAAAAACAGGGCCAACTCACTTCCTGAAACAAGATAGATGTATCACCAGAAGAGTGCACATTAAAAACAGGGCCAACTCACTGTCTGAAAGAAGACAGGTGTGTCACCAGGAGAGTGCACATTAAAAACCAGGCGAACTCACTGTCTGAAACAAGACAGGTGTATCACCAGAAGAGTGCACAGTAAAAACAAGGCCAACTCACCCACTGAAACAAGGCAGGTGTGTCACCAGAAGAGTGCACATTAAAAGCCAGGCCAACTCACAACCTGAAACAAGACAGGTGTGTCACCAGAAGAGTGCACATTAAAAACAGGGCCAACTCACTTGCTGAAACAAGATAGATGTATCACCAGAAGAGTGCACATTAAAAACAAGGCCAACTCACTGTCTGAAAGAAGACAGGTATGTCACGAGAAGAGTGCACATTAAAAACCAGGCCAACTCACCCTCTGAAACAAGGCAGGTGTGTCACCAGAAGAGTGCACATTGAAAACAAGGCCAACTCACTTTCTGAAACAAGGCAGGTGTGTCACCAAAAGAGTACACATTAAAAACAAGGCCAACTGACCAACTGAAATAAGACAAATGTGTCACCAGAAGAGTGCAGATTAAAAACAAGGCCAACTCACATCCTGAAACGAGACAGGTGTGCCACCAGAAGAGTGCACATTGAAAACAAGGCCAACTCACCAACTGAAACAAGGCAGGTGTGTCACCAGAAGAGTGCACATTAAAAACAAGACCAACTCACCAACTGAAATAAGACAAATGTGTCACCAGAAGAGTGCACATTATAAACAAGGCCAACTCACATCCTCAAACAAGACAGGTGTGTCACCAGAAGAGTGCACATTGAAAACCAGGCCAACTCACATCCTGAAATAAGACAGGTGTGTCAACAAAAGAGTGCACATTCAAAACAAGGCCCACTCACCAACTGAAACAAGACAGGTGTGTCACCAGAAGAGTGCACATTAAAAACAAGGCCAACTCACCAACTGAAACAAGACAAGTGTGTCACCAGAAGAGTGCACATTAAAAACAAGGCCAACTCACTTCCTGAAACAAGATAGGTGTATCGCCAGAAGAGTGCACATTAAAAACAAGGCCAACTCACTGTCTGAAAGAAGACAGGTGTGTCACCAGGAGAGTGCCCATCAAAAACCAGGCCAACTCACTGTCTGAAACAAGACAGGTGTATCACCAGAAGAGTGCACAGTAAAAACAAGGCCAACTCACCCACTGAAACAAGGCAGGTGTGTCACCAGAAGAGTGCACATTAAAAACAAGGCCAACTCACATCCTGAAACAAGACAGGTGTGTCACCAGAAGAGTGCACATTAAAAACAGGGCCAACTCACTTCCTGAAACAAGATAGATGTATCACCAGAAGAGTGCACATTAAAAACAAGGCCAACTCACTGTCTGAAAGAAGACAGGTATGTTACCAGGAGAGTGCACATTAAAAACCAGGCCAACTCACCCTCTGAAACAAGACAGGTGTGTCACCAGAAGATTGCACATTGAAAACAAGGCCAACTCACTTTCTGAAACAAGGCAGGTGTGTCACCAGAAGAGTGCACATTAAAAACAAGACCAACTCACCAACTGAAATAAGACAAATGTGTCACCAGAAGAGTGCACATTAAAAACAAGGCCAACTCACATCCTGAAACAAGACAGATGTGTCACCAGAAAAGTGCACATTGAAAACAAGACCAACTCACCAACTGAAATAAGACAAATGTGTCACCAGAAGAGTGCACATTAAAAACAAGGCCAACTCACATCCTGAAAGAAGACAGGTGTGTCACCAGAAGAGTGCACATTAAAAACAGGGCCAACTCACCAACTGAAACAAGACAGGTGTGTCACCAGATGGGTGGACATTAAAAACAAGGCCAACTCACTCTCTGAAACAAGACAGGTGTGTCACCAGAACAGTGCACATTAAAAACAAGGCCAACTTACTCTCTGAAACAAGACAGGTGTGTCACCAAAAGAGTGCACATTAAAAACAAGGCCAATTCACAAACTGAAACAAGACAGGTGTGTCACCATATGAGTGGACATTAAAAACAAGGCCAACTTACTTCCTGAAACAAGACAGGTGTGTCACCAGAAGAGTGCACATTAAAAACAAGGCCAACTCACATCCTGAAATAAGACAGGTGTGTCAACAGAAGAGTGCACATTCAAAACAAGGCCCACTCACCAACTCAAACAAGACAGGTGTGTCACCAGAAGAGTGCACATTAAAAACAAGGCCAACTCACTGACTGAGACAAGAGAGGTGTGTCACCAGGAAAGTCCACATTAAAAACAAGGCCAACCCACCGACTGAGACAAGAGAGGTGTGTCACCAGGAAAGTCCACATTAAAAACAAGGCCAACCCACCCACTAAAACAAGACAGGTGTGTCACCAGAACAGTGCACATTAAAAACAAGGCCAACTCACCCACTGAAACAAGACAGGTGTGTCACCAGAAGACTGCACATTAAAAACAAGATGAACTTACTTCCTGAAATAGGACAGGTGTGTCACCAGGAGAGTGCACATTAAAAACCAGGCCAACTTCCTGTCTGAAACAAGACAGGATGTGTCACCAGGAGAGTGCACATTAAAAATCAGGCCAACTCACCAACTGAAACAAGAAGGATGTGTCACCAGATGAGAGGACATCAAAAACCAGGCCAACTCACCAACTGAAACAAGACAGGTGTGTCACCAGGAGAGTGCACATTAAAAACCAGGCCAACTCACCAACTGAAACAAGAAGGATGTGTCACCAGAAGAGTGCACATCAAAAACCAGGCCAACTCACCAACTGAAACAAGACAAGTGTATCACCAGAAGAGTGCACATTAAAACCAAGGCCAACTCACCTGCTGAAAAAAGACAGGTGTGTCACCAGAAGAGTGCACATTAAAAACAAGGCCAACTCACCTCCTGAAAAAAGACAGGTGTGTCACCAGAAGAGTGCACATTAAAAACCAGGCCAACTCACCCTCTGAAACAAGACAGGTGTGTCACCAGAAGAGTGCTCATTTGAAGCCAGGCCAACTCACCCTCTGAAACAAGACAGGTGTGTCACCAGAAGACTGCACATTAAAAACAAGGCCAACTCACCCACTGAAACAAGACAGGTGTGTCACCAGAAGACTGCACATTAAAAACAAGATGAACTTACTTCCTGAAGCAAGGCAGGTGTGTCACCAGAAGAGTCCACATTAAAAACCAGGCAAACTTACTGCCTGAAGCAAGACAGGTGTGTCACCAGGAGAGTGCACATTAAAAACCAGGCCAACTCACCCCCTGAAACAAGACAGGTGTGTCACCACAAGAGTGCATATTAAAAACAAGGCCAACTCACATCCTAAAAAAAGACAGGTGTGTCACCAGAAGAGTGCACACTAAAAACCTCACTAACTCACCAACTGAAACAAAGCAGGTGTGTCCCCAGAAGCACGGACATTAAAAGCCAGGCTAACTCACTTTCTGTTAAAGAATGGCCAGAGCATTTATCTTCAGAAGAGTAGATAGTAAAATGAATGCTAACTTACCCCCTGAAAAAAGAATGGCCAGAGTATGTGTATTAGAAGTGTCCAAAATAAAATGCAAGAAAGCATACCCTCTAAAATATATAAAAGGACATTGTGATCACCAGAACAGTGTACAAGAAAAGGTAAGGCCAAGAAATCAGTTGCCAGAAGAGATAATAATCAATAGGGGAGAAACTTACAGCCTGAGAAATAGTAGGTTCAGAAAAGAATTGAGTCAGAACACAGTTATTTCAGACAATTTATGATCACTTACCCACTAAATGAATCTGTGATCAACATACAGAGATAATGTGAATACACTATATATTACCCTCTGGATTTATAAACAAGAACCTTAGCTGTATAAGTTGCAGAATGAACAGTTAATCTTACTTTCTAAAAGAAATGGACAGCTAATGATAGGATGTGACAAATTATGCAAAATAATTGCCTACCAGCTAAGGACAACTATTAGAATATATAAAAACTTGGACAATTTCTAGACATACATTCTGCAAGAAAAAACAACAATAAAGACAAAACTCTTGTTTGCTTGGTGACTGTTTTGTTCTTACTTCCTGTGCTTTATTAACAACAATAAGTTGTTATTATGTTTTTGCTTACTTTCTGTAAAACATGTCAATATTTCATTATGATATCTTTTACTTACTGTTTATTACCACATACCTCCTAGTTACCTTACAGGTTAAATTTTGAGTAGCATTACTCTCCTGTTACTTACTGTCTGTTGGAAGATCTTGATAAATTAGTGGAGACATCCTAATTATAAACTCTTACTTCATAGAAACCAATAACTTGTTGAAGTTGCTTGATGAAATTATTTATAACAATTGACCCCTGTGATGTCTTATACATGTTAAAAGTGTGATGACCATCTGAGAATTGCAATAACTGACTTGAAACAAATCCTTTCCATCTCTCACATAGCTTAACATCTTTCCCCTCCTAGAAGTACCAACAGTCTGTATGGTATTATACCATGTCTTACCCTGACAAGTCAGTAAATTTTTAATGAGAGTTACCAAAGAGGTCATGATTGTTTCATCCACATCTAATTCCTCCTCCTGAAAGCCCAAGAGAAGATGCCATGGCCAATTGAAGCAAGCATACTTGGCCACATCACCCTCAAAAAAGTCTTTTGAGGGGTATTCTGTCAGATGTTTCAAACATTGTATGGCCAGATGAAGGTGTCACAGAGGAGGATCAATGAAGTATTGCTTTGATCGTGATTTGAGGGTCAAAAAATCCTGGAGGGATGTGTGATAGAGCATAATGGGCTCATTATCATCTCCAGGAATTTTGATAATGGACTGTACCTCCAATAGCTCACAAATGACCTCCTCATGATGGAGAGAGAGGAGGGAGCTGAGAAAAGAAATGGATTCATTATTCTGTAGAACCATGATTGTTCCAAGAATCTGACAGAAGGCTTCTGTCCAGGAAGCAGAAGAGAGAACTTGTTCATAGAGTGAATCTAGACCATTAACTCCTGATGCCAGAAGTTTTTGTAAAGCTTTGTGTGGCATGTGATCCCCACCAATATGTTGGATCAATGTAGCAGCAAATGCAAATGAGCTGCCAGCCTTGTCAAGAAGCTTGGTGAGATCTCTAGCTGATGGCCAGGGCTTTGGTATTCTCTGCATGATTCGCTGATTTTGGTCATAGATGCAACCAAACCCCCTCTGAAAATATACTTTGATGTCCAAACGAGCATCAAAATTCTGTAGCTCCAGACGGTACAATAACCAAGCTTCAGAACTATCAAACTGCTTTCGAATATGTTCCTCTACCCTGCTAGTGAGGAGAACCCAGAAAGGAAGATGAGTCCCCCCTGAAGATGCACTGAGCAAGACATCAATGAAGTCTGCCATCTCAGCTTTGTCATCACATTCATCAAGACCATCAATAACAACAATATGTTTCTTCACAAAACTAGAGAGGTCTTCAGAGCTATAGGAGAGTTGTGAAGTGTTGAGATGGATTGGATCTATGATAAGTCTTTGAAGTCGATGAGCCACAGAGACAGTCGACCCTAGCAGGGCTGGCTCATCCTCAAGAGCACTTTCAATCAATGGCTTTGCACCAGGAACAGTGAGAGAAATCTGATGGGCAAGAGTAGGAATCAGGCGAGATATATGGCTGCGTTCACCGGCAGCTCGCAAAAAGAAGAAGCTCCCGAGAAGGCGGCGCTCTGCAGCATAGTGCTCCGCAATGGTCTGAGCCAATGCCGATTTGCCATAGCCAGCTGGTCCATTAAGCCAGCAGACAACAGCTCGCTTATCATTAACATGGCCATCGAGCCACTCTCGGATCTGAGCAATCACCTCCAAACGAGTTCCAGGATCACATCGAGGGACATGACCTGCGCGAGTATGGGTAGCGTTACTGACAGGCCTAAGCAAGTCGGGGAGTGCTAGATGTCATAGATAATTTTTGGTAGTATTGACGAGTATAATATAAACTTTGACGTACCTGCACGAGCAGAGGACCGAGACCCATAAACTATGACATCGCGTCCAGCAGTGTTGAACTGTGCGTTTCCTGAGATGGTGGTATTGTGAGCATCTTGGAACAATGCGGGCGGTGAGGGAGACATGAGGGAAACAATGTGTGTTGTGATATGAATACTATGAATGTTTGCGGGGTTGGCTGATTGGGCGGTTGTCGTGGTCGATGAAGAACAGGCGATAACAGTTAGCGCTCAGTTGTGAGAACTTACTGTCGGAATCCTAAACGGACAACGAAACTGTCACGTCTTGTTCGTCCTCAAAATACATGGATTTGGCAGTCTTGCTACGGGAGACTACCTCTTGTTCATCCTCACCGCTATAGACTCTATACAATGCCGGCAGTAATGCTACTGTCAAATAAGAACGCCAACTCCTACCGTTGAGCCAACTTACAAGCTTTACCCCGCGGGATTGCAGTTTCACTCCACCAACTTGAAGACGGCTCCTGGACACATTCACCTGTTGGTGGTCTTTGCGGTGGGCATTTTGGTGCGAATTCCAACATTGACGAGGCGAACCCGCCCCTCTGGGGTTCAAGAGGGTTCACAGTTTGCGGGGAATGTAGTCAACGGACCAGTTCGTTTGGATGGTGATCAAACCCACCCTTACGATCTCTTTGGAAACTTTTGCAGTAAGGCCTTATATTTTATCCCCACTGTAACTCATCTGACTTGCACCCCACAGCTTAAATTGAAGTCCACCTCTCTGACAGACAACGATATGTATCCTTTTCACAGAGGGAATCTCAAAGGTGCCATTTGAAATGAAACGAATGGGTGGGCAAGAAGCCTAATCAAAATCGAGCACTCACAAAAAATCCCTGCCATCGACATCCACCACACACCCCATTGATAGCCGTCCAACCCCATCCCCTTTACACCCACCTCCCACCCTCCTCGTCGAGGTCTTTCTCTTTCTCTAACGCAAAACACGCGAGAAGAAGGCGAAGTACCATCCAGAACTAACCTCCACCTGCATCCCCACCCTCATTCGCTCCTCAACCTCCAGCTCTTCCTCCCTTCCGGCGTTGGCTCAAAAACTCCCCCGTCCCTAACCCAATCCTGGCCCTATCTCGCCTCTCGTACATCCCGGCATCCTGGTGCAGACTGCCACCGTTCTCTAGCATTTCCGCAGTTTGCGTTTGTCAGACAGACGACCAGTTCCCTTTGTTAGCTGACATCACGTAACCGGTGATACTACCCCTCTCAGAACTCTTCGAGCTGGGGTGGATTCGCAATGCGAACGGACTGGAGAAGCTCTGATCCAAGCGCTGTGAGACGACATCCGACTTCTCATCCTCTTCAAGCCCGATGCCGATGCCGAAGTTGAATTGGAGCTTTACCTACAGAAAGTTTAGCTCCATCTCGACGCCCACACGACTTTGATTGTGGCACGCCCAAGCGCCCCCAAAAGTCAAAATAGCGAGAAAAAGGGTCTCAATATGCCGCTAAGCAGGAGGACGTTTGACAAAAGTAAGCTTGGGAAGAAACGTCTCAACACGTCAGAGAGGATAACTGAGATACTAACTCACAAGCAACGCCGGTAATTTTGGGTTTGAAATCTTTTGTCCGTGTCGGACACTCCGTGCCACGACAAAACACTAGACGCAGAACTCAAACCAACAGACACCATTGCTTCGCGGCAAGATGGATATAGACTTGAGAGATGACGATTGAGTTGGGCATGATCATGATCACCTGAACGCATATAGGAAACGGGGTCCATGTCAGTGGCCATCTGATGTTGAGTACTTAATAGTATTGAAGCCACGCGATCGCATTGAATCATAACGAGTTCCCTATAAATGACATGCATAGTTGTGGTCGTAAGACCGGGCTGATACATCTCCGGAGCTCCTAACAAGGTATGCAGAAGAATGGACCTATAGATAACTTGTGTCCGCGTGACCAGAAACAAAGAAAGTAAACAGAAGATCCGGTACCAGTGTTCAATGGAAAACACACACAAAGATAGCTCGCTCAGCGCACCCCGTCGGAGAGGGCGCATAATGCAGAAGAACATACTCTAATTCTGTCATTCGAGGGTACGAAATGGAGATCGACGGCCTTTTCAACAATTGGAACAACTACCTGCAAAGCTTATGTAAGCTGAAGTGTAAGTCGGAAGGAAGGTTGCAAGGAGAGTGGACACAGATGGGAGACTAGATCTTGCTTGCAGGCCTTCGGCGACATCACCAAGATCAACCCTGTATATACGGGCGGAGGGACCCATTCCTAAACCAGGATGTGAGATGCGAAATGGAGGTCAATGGGTCCCCGTCATGCTGGGGTATGATCCAGCGATCTATATGCTTTGGGCTGAAGAGTAAGCTTGAGGATCATAAGATTGGAATAGTGGGATGGCGGAGCGACGGTGGCTGACACGGAAGGGCAGGGGTGGGGTGAAAGGAAGGCACACACGGCTGATGATATCACCCATCGAATCTAATGTGGACTCGCAAGATCTAGCTAGTGTCATTGTAGACTTGCCCCCGATATCGGGATCAGCCTAAAAGAAGAAAGAGTGGTCCGAATGACTGCCTCGCGGGTTGTACCCAAAACCTGATTCCTAAACCAGGATGTGAGATGCGAAATGGAGGTCAATGGGTCCCCGTCATACGCCAGGATGATCCAGCCATCTATATGCTTTGGGCTGAAGAGCAAACCAGAGGATCGTAAGATTGGAACAGCGGATGGAGAAGCGACAGCGGCTGACACGGCAGGTGGGATGCTTGCTGCATGAAAGCACACAGTGCTGCTGATGATATCACCCATCGAATCTAATGTGGACTCCCAAGATCTAGCTAGTGTCACTGTAGACTTGCCCCCGATATCGGGATCAGCCTAGAAGAAGAAAGAGTGGGTCCGACTGTTGAATCGATCTATGAAAGGAGGTCAGATTTTCAAGGTAAACAACCACAAACCAAAACGAGGTACACACATTCCGTCACCTACACCTCGCCCATTCATCACCGGGCCCTCGCCCACCAGTCGTAGCGCTGGCAAGCGAATTCGAGGGTACGAAATGGAGCCGGACCATCGACAACTCCCACCTAGGACATGCATGACGGGGGGGATGTATACAGTATAACGCAGAAGAATAGTAAAACAATCCGTTTCTAATCATTTGAGGGTACGAAATGAAGCTCGATGTGCGGATGACGACAACGGTTGCTGCTCCATGACGACCCGAGGGAGATTGGAAGGAGAGTGTGTCGATTCCCGAAGGCGGGATCCAATGTAACCTCGATATCAAAATCAACCCTAGATAACTTGAAAGGCAGAACCCAACGGTTCTTGGCTGTCGCAAAGAGAATGAACGCTTGACCCTCTGTTCAAGTTGAGTTGAAGGGAAGGTCTGACAAGAGGGATGATCGAACAATTCTAACCCGACGCATGGTCCAGACGATCTGTGTGCAAAGAAGTTGGAAGGGGTGGAGAGTCATTAGAGTTGGTGGATTTCACTGAAGACGGGGATTCCTATACCAGGCTCGGGTATCATTTATATTGTCGTATAGATCGAAAGAGATTGGACGTTGCCAGAAGGTAGGACGTTTTTCAAAGAATAACCAGGAAGGTGTAATAAGTCGGATTGGACGAAGACACCAAACACAAGGAACATAGCGTATCCGGAAACAGAGGGGGGGTGCATAGTGCAGACGAACAATCCGGCTCCAACATTCGGCCATCTGAAGCATGGGTGACTGAGTCAAAACTTGAGCTTGACTACTTGGCAGGTCCAATCTAAACACGAATCAGTCTGGTTAAGTTTTCCTGATGAGAACAAGGAGGACTAACACGAAGAAGAAACAACACTGCACATAACACTTGAGCTCATCAGTCAGTCTTCCCTCGACCCCTCCCCCCTCTACTGATGTACAACATCACATCGCCCGCCTCACCTCACCTTGCCCTAGCCAACCACTCCATCTCCCCCGACGCATCCGGGTTCTCATCCCTCGGCCAATAGTCATCCCTCTGCACCAAATCAATCTCCCACTCCCCCTCTTTTGGGTGCTTCAGGGGCGGAAACATACTTCTCTCCTGCTCAACCACATACATGGTCAACTCCTTGTCCTCCCTATCACTCTTCAACCACTCCTTCGCCCTCGTCCATATGGTACTCTGACCCGAAACGATATCGGACCATTCGATGCGCGGGAGCCGGTAATACGGCAGGAGGATGAACCGCGCGTCAGCCAGACACCGTTCCAGGACGTATTCCCACATCTCTAGGTGTGGGTCACTCAGAGAGTCTGCATTCAAACTGAGCACGAGACATTCAAGCCTCGGACAGGTACCCAAGATCGTCTGCAGCGAATACGCAACCTTGGCCGCCGTATCAGCCGACAACCCCACACGCGCGTGTACGGCAAGGTGCGTAAGCCCCGGAACGTCCGCAACACTCGAATACCGATGTCCATGCGTGATAGACGTGTACAGGTGCGTCACCCCCTTGAGAACGGGTTCATGAAAATTGACAAGGTGCGGTGAGCCATGGTGTAATATCATCAGATAATGTGGGTGGATGGGGTGCTGGCGTAGCCAATACGCGTTTGCGGATAAACTTTGCCCCGTTATCGCCAACTTTGTTATCCCCGTGAAGACGGGCCCGACGCTCGCTAGCGCTGTTTCTATGGATGGGCGCCGGTCGTCTACGACGAGGACGAGCGAGTTGACGTTGTATGATGAGAGTGGCCTTGGGGATGTGTGTAGTTTTGATTTTAGAGCTGGGATGTAGTGGCGGCGTTTTGGGAGGACGATGGTTGTGAAGCGGAAGATGTGTTCTGGGAGTGTGAAGGAGAGGTGGCGGAAGAGGAAGCGGAGGAGGAGGATGTTGACGTCGGAGGAGATGAGGCGGAGGGAGTGGGCTTGGCGGGGGAGGGAAGAGGCGATGTGCAGCAGGATTTCGCGGATGAGTTCGAGTGGCAGGTTGGCCCAGATGTGTGAGGAGAGTGGTGGGCGCTGTGTCATTTTGGAATTTGGCTAGTAGCTTTAATGGGTTGACGTTTGTTTAGTTACGAAAAAGAAGGTGGCTTACTCGTTAGTAAGTCAGTCAAAGTCAGAGATATGAATGTTAGCAAGACTAGCGCGGCGTTTTCTGAGAGTCGTTTGAAGACGATGAAGGTGGTTGCGGTCGAAGAGCAATTCAGAAGTTTACCTAATGATCCATGTCACCAACCCTAAACTTCCCCACACCACACCGCCGGCAAACCCCTTGCACGCGTTGTACACGCCCCCTCTGCGCAATCAAGCTTTTCACAGCCAACCATGGATGAAACGCTTCTCTCGCAGTTTGAAGCTTTTTTTTGTCGGGGAGAAAGTCATCTAATCTAATCTAATCAAAGGCGCGTCCAACCAGACTATCCATCCCATCATTCAAGTTGAAGACGTCGCTTGCCTTTCTCGAGCCTTCGCCGAGAGCTCAGTCTGGTAGCAAACCCTATGCCCATGACCAGAAGGTCACCTGGTTGACTGGCCCAAGAGCGGACGGACGGGCGGTGTGAGTCAACGCCGCTCGACGTTCAACTTTCCCCTTCCTTCCTTCAATTTGTTTGATTCCTTTCCAACAGGGCCCTCTCGAGCTCCTCGGGGTTGATTTTGAAGCACGGGCGGAGCAATCGCCACTAAACACTGTCTCCGTTCTACTTACAAGGAAAGGGCGCCCGTCCGGCTAATAAACTTTACAACCCGATAACACCAGGCGAAATAACCGTTTCATGAATGGAATCCTCAGTCACATAGCGTAAAAGTTGCCGGGCCAGCGAGCATGACAGGCCGGGGTCTGGTCTACGAACTTATCATCCCAAACGCCGGCGTCAACATAAATATGGAAATTCACTCGGCAATTTCGAAGGGGACACGGTGAGTCAACACCGGCATTCACCTTTCCTCTTTAAAAAATTCAAGTTACAACATATCCGCCACTCTCTCCCCAGAATTCGAATTCTGAGTGAAGGGTTGAACGCTGCACTACCATAGCGGGCGGAGCATGCAATGTCGGAAATTTCTCAGGCGCCTGATAAGGCTCCGGCCTTGTAATGTTGATTGCCGAAATTATCAGGCCTTGCCATTTCACGGCAAGCCTGATGAGATGAATGTCGGACAAATCCGAGGCGCAGCCACCTTACAAAGCGACTGTTCGCCTTTGTAGGGCTGATGTAATGATTGTTACCACGTTACAACCTTGATGATCTCTGGTAAGGCGCGATAAGGCAAATCGGGTCTGATAAGATTAGTTTAGCC
>Ga0307507_10007263_pt1 | contig 16249 bp, 5 predicted proteins | sample 7_EM_MG_FD_207223 | JGI IMG/M metagenome (GOLD analysis project Ga0307507, IMG submission 207223) | Populus trichocarpa ectomycorrhiza microbial communities from riparian zone in the Pacific Northwest, United States - 7_EM | ecosystem: Host-associated > Plants > Roots > Unclassified | place... | reverse complement strand
TCTTGAGGGTCTATTTGATGATAGAGATGACGCAGACGATGAATATTGATTGATTCGTGATGCAGTAGATGCGGTTGATGTCTATGTAGATTGCATGCAGAGTTTGACGATGCAGAGCTTAGTCAGCTAATTTCTGACATGCAGATCCCCGATTTTTGCACCCAACCTTACGTGTAAAACCGTGAGATAGCCCATTTCCACGTTTAACGCGCCTTATTGTCGACATAACTCCCTACCGTCAGTCAGTAAGTTGAAGCCGACGTCGCCCTGCTATTTGCCCTGTCTTAACGCGTTTCCTGGTGTTATAGTGCCTCCTATTAACCCTGCTCGTCGCGCGGATATAGTCCATCTACTTAAATTAGGCTGGCGGCCAGATGCCATCGCAAAACAGCTACACGTTAGTTAAGCTACTGTGTATAACACCGAACGTTACCTTATGCGATATAGCCAACCTATTAGGCCTTATATATGGAAGGCTGGCAGACTAGTGGCGTTAATAAAAGCTAATAGAGAGGCTCTCCTTAAACTCCTACTCTATAATAGTTAGAAATATCTAGACGAAATTCAGTACTAGCTCTATTATAAACGTGGTCTAATATTACTTATACTATAACCCACTATATCTTAAAAAAGAAAGAGTATTACGGACAGCTTAAGTACGATGTTACGACTACTTGGAGAAGAGTTAGAGGAAGCTAGTTAGTTAATACAGGCACTGTCACGGCTAGCTTCCTGTGGGAGCGGTCCGATAGATCAAGCAACAATGAGGGGCTATATTATGAATAGACTAAGGTAAGGGCTCAAAGAAAGGGGCGCGGTAGACGACTATATACATGTTCGGTCGTCAGGGCAACGTTAGGGCAACGTTAATCCGTAACCAACAACGCCTCGATAGTAGCTATGTAGACGAACCATCACATTACCCCCCTTTAAGCCAGGAGGATCGCCCTCAATCCTCATAGTCAGGCTCTCCTTATCCGTCTTACCCTTCCGTCCTTCTCTGCTTTATTGTCTTCCTCTAAAGGCTCTAGATCTACGTCCTTATAATACGCCTCTAGCCATTACATTAGCCGTACGGGTGGTCCAGCATCATAGGGTCTCTCGTCGTGGAACGCCTTAATCTTATGGGGGGCGCCGATAAAGCCGTCTGCGTTATACTAGGTGTCGTCCAGGTCATAGCCTACCCAGTTAACCTTATACTGTAGCCTTCCGTGGTAGGTTCTACTAGCAAGGATCTTATCAATCTCATACTCCAGCTCGCCATTAATTAGGATTGGCTCCTCTGGCTCCCTATTCTAGCCCAGCAGGGGGTTATCTGGGTCCTTTCACAGTTAATTAGCATAGAAGACGTTTAACATCTTCATGTTTAGGGGTAGGTTAATAATATATAAAATACCTAGAATCTTATAGGACCCTGCAAGCTGTCTATCTAGCTTAGTACTTAGTCAGTCAGTAGCCCAGCCCTTCCTAGTAATGTATACTCAATCACCTATTCCAAAGTCTAGTTCGCGACGGTGCCTATTAGCTTGCCTTATCTGCCGCTCTTAGGCCTTAGCTAGATTGTCTCTTACCCATTTAACTGCGTCCCAGGTCCTATATACAAAAACTTAAGCTTCTTATCGTGTTAGCTTCTTACAAGGCGTTAAGGCTGCTTATATACGTTCCTCCCAGTCAAAGTGGAGCCTTAGCTTAAATCCTAGCTTTAGCTCATATAGTGCAAAGCCGGTAGACTCGTGCGGTAAGATTACTTATGCGAAGTCCATATAGGGGAGGAGCTCTGACCAATTATCCTAATAGTGGTTAATAAAGGGCCTTAAGCATTAGTTAATGTACTGGTTTAGTACTTCCGTATTACCATTAGTTTGCGGGTAACCAGATATAGAGAGCTTTTACTTAATACTGGTTAGTTTATATAGCTTATCTATAAAGGCTGAGATGAATTAGGGTCCTTAATCTAATATAACTATCTCTGGAAGGCCGTACACGCGCTAGACGTGTTAGTAGTACAGGTTTGCTACATCAGCTATAGTGGCAGTTTTATAGCAGGGTAGTAAGAAGGCTCTCTTGCCTAGTTAATTAATAACCATAAAGACGTTGTTAAAGCCCTTTTTATCTATTAGAAAGGACTTAAAATTAAAAGAGACATGCTGCTAGCAGCGTTTACCAATTAGTAGGGGGTGCAGCAGGCCTGGGGTTTTATTGTAGGGTATATAGGTCCTCCTATAGGTCCTGCAGTTTCTTACGTAGGTATTGCAGTCTAAGGGTAGCCCTGGCTAATAGTATTAGTCTACCATAAGTTTCCTAGTCTTTATCTTGCCTGGGTAAGCAGTTACCTGGCGGGAGTATACCTCTATAATAAGGTAGGTATAGAGGTAGTTAGTATTAGGGACTATTAGCTTGCTAAAGCGGGTTAATAGTCCTCTTTAGAGTTTCTAGCCCTTCTAGTCTTGCTTGGCTAGCTAATATAGCCCTACTAGCGACTTGCTAGTTTGATTGGCCTAGAGGATCTGGTTAACCAGCTTATACGGTTCCCATTTATAATTTGCTGCAGTTGGGGGGTCCTTAAAGGTTGACTCTAGTATAGCAATCATAAGGGCGGGGTTAATCAGGTATATAGTATGTGCGGCTATATCCTTCTCTTTCTACGTCTTTAGGTCCTCTTACTTTCATAATAGGGTATCAGCCACTATATTTGCCGTGCCTGGCCTATATATAATCTGCATGTGGAAATTAGCTAGCAGGTCTACCTAGTGGGCTTACCATAGACTTAGCAGCCTCTTGGTTATAAAGTACTTAAGGGCTTAATAATCTGTAATTACCATAAAGGGTGTACATTGGAGGCTAATAAGGTAACCTCGCTATTCCTATAGGCCTCTTATCACTGCTAGCATCTCCTTATTATGGATCTCGTACCGCATCTCTATAGGGGATATTATCTTTAAGAAGAAGGCTACTGGCTTCCAGGTCCCATTATCTTGCAGCTAGTTCAGCACCCTAGCTACTACTCCGTTACTCGCGTCCGTCTCCATGCGGGTGTCTCGGAACGGTGAGTAGTACTTAATTACGCTACCAAATAGCATAAGGGCCTTAACTCGCTTAAAGGCTTTAAGCTCTTCCTCCCCTAGCAGGTACCATGCTCCCTTCTTTATAAGCTTACTAAGCGGTTATACAACTCGGCCGTAATCCTTTAAGAAGGCTTAGTAGAAGTTACAGAATCCTAGGAAGGATTGTACCCCTTTTATAAAGGTAGGGGGTTCCTAATCCTTAATTATAAATAGCTTATTGGTGTCTATAGTGACCCTATTAGTACCAATAACAAAGCCTAGGAACTTCGTCTTAGTAATATTAAACTCGCTCTTTTTAATATCCGCTTATAAGCCTGCCTTTTAAAGCTTCTATAGGACCTTCTTAACATAGACCTCATGCTCTAGCGGGTCGTCTAAGTAGATTAGGATATTGTCCATATAGGCTATATAGAAATCGTCTAGGTAGTCAAAAAGGACATTATTAATAAATCTCTAGAAGGACGCAGGGCCGTTATATAGTCTAAAGGGTATAATACGGTACTTGTATAATCCATACCTTATACGGAAGGTAGTTAACTCCTCTACCTCTTCCTTTAGCCGTATATGGTAGAAGGCCTGCCGAATATCTAGCTTAGTAAAGATCTTAGCTCTTAATAGCCTGGTCAACATCTCCTTAATTAATAGTAGCGGGTAGCGGTCCTTCTTGGTAATTGTATTAAGCTTTTAAAAGTTAACGTAGAATCGCCACCCCCCTCCTAGCTTCTTAGCAAATAGGACCGGAGCTATAAAGGGTATATTACTTAGTACAATAAACCCCTTCTATAGGTGCTCCTATAGGTAGGCCTTAACTAGCTCTAGCTGTTCTAACGACATGTTATATAGCGGGCTAGGGGCTAGTTCTCTGCTGCTACTTTTAAGAACAATATTATGGTCCACCCCCTTGTAATGCGGTGGTAGCATATTAGAGGTAGCTTTTGAGAAACCATCAGCGTACTCTTGATAGGGCTATGGTAGCTTTTCGTAGATAAGCTGGCGGAGTTCTTCTTTATCGTCTGGTAGCGCGTCCTGTCCCTTCTTATCCTCCATTAGTTGGTCTATTTTGTAGAGGCTGGTATATCTAATTACTACGTCCTTATGCTTTACTCCTTGTAGGAAGTTCCTTACCTTAAGTAGCGCAATGTCTGCTGCTCTAAACTCCCTAGTAGATAAAGGCCTCCTTGCTCTTAGCTTTAATGGTAAAGCTAGCCTAGGGTAGAGCTGGTCTTCCATTTTCCTAATTATATCTTGGGTATTAATCTTCCAAGTATACCTATAGTTGTATAAGGTCCGCTTAGCTTGCTTTGGCTTAGCCTATTCCTCCAGCTTGATTTTAGTAGAGGACTTCTTCTCTTAAAGTTCACTAATCGCGACTATACGTTTAAGGATGCGTTGGGGGGTAGACTTAGACTCTTAATCTAGCAGTGTGTCTTTTTAATTTGCGTCTCTCTGGTGATCCTTATTAATTAGCGGGAGTAGAAGCTCCTTTCTTGGTATAATTATGTCCTGCCTACTATAGTAGTTCCTCTTGGTTTGCTATACTAAGGCCTAGCACTTATAATTAATAAGGGCCCTAGTTTTCTCAAACCACCTATAACTAATAAGAAGATCGTGGCGGCCCGTATTATAGAATAGGAACTATGTGGGGACTTATCGGCTATCTATAACTAGGTTAGCCCTAAAGAGCTATCTAATTATATCTATCTGCTAATTATTATGGCTAGATATAGCGACTCCTCGTCCCTTGATCCTGTAGAACTTTAGTTATAGTCGTTGCTCAATAATTAGCCGTAGCTTATGGTGTATAAAGGCTTCTCCGCCCGCGCCAGAGTTAAGTAGGCTTACTATATTAAGAGCTACGCCACCTAGCGCGATTCTGTATAGTATTATAAAGGCTGCGCCTCCTAAGATCTCCTTTAGCTGTATGGGCGCTATATTAATTGCTCTAATCTGCTCTAGGCAGAAGACTTCTCCTAGAGCTACTTATTTTCCGACTTTGCTAAGTTAGTAACTATCTTGTATTCTTTACTTTAGTTAATTACTTTAGCTTCCGTCTTCTTTGGCGCTATATAGTTATTGGAGTAGTGTCCTTGCTTGCTATAGTTAAAGCAGGTAACTAGCGCTTTTACGGCTAGTGCTAGAGTCAGAGGCTGCTGGGAAGAGAGGGGACCTTTAGTCTCTTTAGCGCCCCTAGTAGAAGCTCTCTTACTAGCCTAGGCTGCTCTGCGGTTACTTCGTTCCTTGCCTGTCTACTTTAGACCTTAGGCGTACTGTTAGGCAGTCTTACAATAGGCCTAGAAGCTATAGTCTTTATCTACTACCTTAACTTCCATTTGGACGCGTAGGCTGTTATAAAGCTTATTATAAAGCTCCTCTTTCCACTAATCTTGTGGCATCCTTAAGATATTTGCTAGCCGTATAAAGTTAGATTAGAAATCGTTGAAGTCTCCTAAGTACGGCATCTTAAGGCTTTTAAGCTCCTACTAGGCCTTAATGCGGCAATCCGGGTCCTTAAAGACGTTCTTTAGGAACTCAAGTACTTCTTTACTGGTAGGGTTGCGTTCCACATCGCGCTCTACCTCTAGGTAGGGTAAAAGGTGGTTATAAGCTTTGCCTCCTATACGTATCTTAATATACGCTACTTTTACATCCTCTTCCTAATCTGGGTTGTCTTGATAGAACCAGTCTGCATTAGATTAAAGCTTGTTTCATACATAGCCGCTCTAAGTGTAATAGGTAGGCTCTTTCCCATCTATTAGCGTAGGTGGGTCTAGAAACTTTACTATACGTCCTAAACCCGTAACACTGCTCGTCTAAGAGAGTGGTGTCCCTTCTTATATCGTCCATAACGGTGTGCTTCCTCGCTTACTGTCTTCCCGATTTAGGGCTTGTATAGTAACCTTACGGCCCATCCTTAATATCTTCCGATTGGCCTTGCGGAGCTCGTCTGTCCTATTATCTAGGTGCTCCTTAAGCTCCGCTATCTTTGCCTTAGCCTCCTCTTTTCCATCTAGGGCCTCGTGCGCGTGGTTATTTGCGAGACGCTATAGCATAGCGACCTGCTGTTCCAACGCCTTCCTTCGTATTCCCTAGAGCCTCAGCTCCTCTACAAGTTCGGTTATAGGTATCTTGGCCAGGCTCTAGGTAATCGCGGCTGTGAACTCCCTCTTAGTCTCCATTTTAAAGTATATAAGGTTCTCGTTATCTTCTAACTGTGTTATAAGGCGGTCCTATTTGCTCTTTATATCATCTAAAAGCTCTGTCTCGCTATAGTACAGTTGGAGCTCCGGCGGCTTAAGTAACGCGTCTACGGGTTCCTCATGTACTGCCAGCGTTGGGTTGGTAGCTATCTCTAGCGCGCTAGGCCTTAACGCGCTCCTTTTTGCCATAGTGTCTCTTTTGCTTTCTTAGGCAACTCTTGCCACTAAGATTATAATTAGGGTGATCCTTTTAATCTAATTGCTGCAGTCTCTTCTTTTAGCTGCTTAATCTGCTGTCGTAATTACCTGCCTTAAGCAGGGCTTAGTGGGTTAGTTAGTCTGTAGTCATAGTAGTAGAACTGGCTATGCGTTTAACCATTAGACCTAGTATTATATCGCCTCTATAGGCCAATTGGGGTAGACCTTAGTCTAATATCACGGCTAGCTTCCTGTGGGAGCGGTCCAATAGATCAAGCAATAATGAGGGGCTATATTATAAATAGACTAAGGTAAGGGCTCGAAGAAAGGGGCGCGGTAGACGACTATGTACATATTCGGTCGTCAGGGCAACGTTAGGGCAACGTTGATCCGTAACCGACGACGCCTCAATGGTAGCTATATAGACGAACCGTCACAGGCACGGTCTAGGATGGATCCGGTGGAACTATATAACAAGGAATAGTAGCCGAGGTTATATAGTGTAATCTATATAATCTGTGTGATCTATGTAATCTGTACGGAGCGTATAGAGCACACATACCTCACGGAGCGAAGGGATTTCTTAGGCGTATGGTTATATATTTAATGGACCATAGTCCCTACCCAGATAGTTCTCTCTTCGTAGTAAATCTTAGAATACAATTGGAGTTAATCTGTTAGGCAACCACTCTACTAGTTATTATTATATTGTTAACACTGTTCTTACCTATATACCTAGCCTAATAATAGAACCCACTATAGTTCCTGCTATAAGGTTCCGTTACACATTCACTACTAAGGTTATGGTATTAAATAAGATTGAATAATATGCCACCTAAAGCACTAGTTATAACAATGTTGACGGCAGCCACAACCTTAGGGTTAGGAGATATCAGTATAGCAGATATAGATTCTTAAGTAGTTACGCAAGGTTAGTTACAGAAAATAGTTAATCGCTTATAGAATAATAGCAGGCTACTTAAAGAACGCATTAATGGAATTGGAGTAGTAAAGGTTAAGTTACCTTTAATTAAACGGTTTTTAGAAGAGAAGTTAAAGCTTAAAGGGTTTCTCACACAGATGCATTTTAAGGTTATATAAGAAGAAGTAAAGTTAGCAACACCTACGGACCAGGTAGCATACGTAGGACTATTCTTAATAGAAAGAGCTCTAGAGTGGTTTAAGCCTTACCTTACAGAGATATAAGTAAACGGTGTAACAACTACTAGCCTAGATATACGGTATATATTTACAAGTTAGAACGGATTTGTAGAACGGTTAATACAAATATTTAGAGACCCTAAAGCAACTATAATAGCAGAACGGAAACTTCAGAACTTAGTATAACACACTTTAGTAATTGAGTATATAACGCAGTTTTAAACACTAGCTATATAGGTTAAGTGGAATAATAGGGCGCTTATAGCACAGTATAAATAGGGACTTAAGGCTAAAGTCTAGGACGCAATTATCCTAATAGAAGATATGGATACTTTAAGAAAGTTAATAGACTAGTTAATAAAGATCAATAATAGGATCTATTAAAGGGAATAGGCTAAGAAGGGTTAGGATAGAGTTCTATAGTTATATAAGGCGCAGAATACGCAACAATAGACATAGAGTTAAAAACTATGGAATAGCGCAGAGCTAATAGACTTAAGTGGTACTAAAGAAACCTAAAGATAGGAAAAGAAACTATAGAAACCTAGAGGTTAAAAATTAAGTAATTAAAGGACCTAGAAGTAGAGGCCAAACTAAAGATCTTAGTAGCAGAAGATATTTAGGCGGACTCTACAATAAAAAAAATAGTTTAAAGATAGGGCTTGCATAAATTATAGAAAATAAGGTTATTTCGCTAGAGACTATAAAGGTGGTTAAAGTAATTACGCAGTAAAGGGAACTAGGCTAGCAGACGGTATATATATATAGAGGGATAACGGTGCACTATAAGGAATAAAAGAATGTTTAATTAATAGTTTTGCGTATTATTACAATAACGTATACCGAATTTATAAGGACGCTAAGTACGGCGTAAGCTATTAGCTATAGGAGCTATTATTATCTAAGTTTAGAGGAACCAACAAACCAGCTTATAGATTGGACATTAAAGATAATAAATTTAATATAAGCGAAGCGTTTACCAATAATAAGGTAATAAAGGCAGCTTACTAGAAGTATATAGACCTTAGAGAAGTTAAAATAGAAGTAGAAACTAAGACTATTATAAAATAAGGTTTAATAATAAATGCTATAATACCATTAGATACGATTTCTATCGCTTTATAAGACAATAGGAGTAATATTTAAAAGAAACTAAGCAAGTAGATAACTACTAGTGCTAGCTTATTACTTAATAAAGGTAAAAGGCCACAGGCTTAAGATTCTTAAGAAGAGATGCAAGACGTTTAAGATTTTTAAGACAAGATAAGACATACCTAAGGACCCACAACAGACAAAAACTGGTGGGAAAGGGTAGTAACTTAGTTTAGTAATAAATAAATAAGTACTAGACACAAGTTTATAAACTACAAGTTTAGGGAACAAGTAAGAACGTTAACAATTCTAGGTAAACGTAGTGTTTAGTTTAAAGATTAAATAGTTAATACCAGGATTAAAAAGCAAGATAACTACAAAGATTTAGCTACAAGACGCAGAAAACAAGAAACTATAGATAAGTTTAGAATAAGAATTATTATATAGCAAGAGCAAAAGCTAGATAAGAGGTTAGTAATGCTAGGTTATATAAGGGACAGAGTACCCATATAAAGAGTTACTAATAGGCTAAGTGCAGGGACACCTAGGGCAAAGTAGCTAGATAAACTAGAATAAGAAGAGAATCTAGGGATTCTAACCAAGTTTAAAGAAAGATATACTAAAGGATATCACAATATAGTAATAATAAGGTACTTTCTTATAGACAAACCATACACACTAAACCAGCTATACGGAAAGTGGTATAGACAATAAAGCAATAATAAATAGGCAGATTTCTATATGTAGCTAGACAAAAAAGTAGTCTAAGACTAACCTATTACGGAAAAACGCATAAATTATATTAAAGGAGTATTAGTTATAATGTTAAGGAACCTAAAAGAAGGATCTAGGGACTAGAGAAGTGAGCAATAAATCTTAGTACCTGTAGAAGAAAGACCAACAGTCAGATTAGCTAGATAGAGGTTTAAACTTAAGAGCGAAGATAAGCTAAGAGTAGACCTAAGTCACTTAGTGTATTATACACTATTATAGATAGCTTATGTGGATGACACTTATAATATATATAGAGCACTAAAAGACAAGAACTAGAAGTACCTAGTAAGGATATATTAGGCACCAGAAGAAAAGCGGTTTAGGGATACTAAGTATATATATAGATGGCACCCAGTAAAAGTATAAAGCTAAGGGGACTTAATACTTTAACTAGGAAGATTCCTTACGGAAGAATACCTAGACAGATAATAGTAGTAGAAGTGCCTAGAGAACACTTATCTATAGTATATAGAGGAAAAGAAATAAACTAAGTATTAGCTAAGGTTGGACTAAGTATAAGTAGGATCTAGCAGCCAGTAGTTAGGAAAAGGGGAGGCGTATAGGACTAAAGGGAACTAGTATTAGAGCCTTAGACCCTTAAAGAAATATAAGGACAATATCTAAACTTATAAGTTAAGTGGTAAGATTAGCAGTTTAAAGCATTAGTAGATAGTAGAGTAATAAGGAACCACGTGTTACCAAAAGCAGTAAAAAGGATAGGGTTACTATATAGACCAAAAAAACACCTATATCTACTTATAACGATTTTAGGAGATTAGATAGCCTATAAAGAAGGTATTATTAATCTTAAAATAGGACCTATTCAGCTAACTATTAAAGGGAGACTAGTTAGAATATCTTTTAATATCCTACTATTAGGACAGGATAAGGCGATATTAGGAATGCCTTAGTTACAGAAGTATAATCTAAAGATTAATTAGGTTACAGGTTAGGTTAATATTAAAGATACTTAATAATATAAAATATAATAGTAAACCAAGTTAGTATAGTACTAGGTTAGAGTAACGTACAAAGAGACTAAATAAGGCTTAAGTTATATACTAAAAAGATACCACAAGTATAGTAAAAAGTTATAGTTACTAGAAAGTGAACAGCTGTTAGAGCATACAGTATAGAACTATAAGATAGAATTAGAAGAAGGAATAAGTCTAAAGTTCTTTTTAATTTATAAGCTTACTAAAATGGAGTTAGTAGCACTTAAAGAGTTTATCTAGGAGAACTTATAAAAGGGATATATTAGACTATTATAGTTATTAGTAGGATATCTAGTGTTATTCATCCTAAAGAAAAACGGAAAACTTAGGATATGCATAGACTATAGACAGTTAAACAGTATTACTAGAAAGGATAGGTATTCTTTACCCTTAATTAGCGAAATCCAAGACAAAATAGGCAACGCAAAGATCTTTACGAAGATAGATCTAAGGTAGGCGTACCATCAGATTAAAATTAAGGAAGGCAACAAATAGAAGGCAGCCTTTAGGTCAAAGGAAGGACTATATAAGCCATTAGTTATACAGTTTGGGCTTATAAACGCACCAGCGATATTCCAGAAATGAATTAATAGTATATTAGGAGAACACCTAGACAAGTTCGTTATGGTATATCTTAACAATATCATTATCTACTTAGAAAGTAAGGAAGAACATAAAGAATATATTAAGTGGGTATTAAAAAGACTATAGGAAGAAAAGATACCAGTAGCAATTAAAAAATATAAGTTCTTTATAAGAAAAACTAATTTCGTAGGATTTGTTATTAAACTAGGAAAAATCAGTATGGACCCAAAGAAAGTCGAAGCTATAGTAAGTTGGCAAGAACTAGAGAACGTTACGCAGTTAAGGTCGTTCTTAGGGTTTTATAACTACTATAGGAGGTTTATAGCATAGTGGTTAAAAAGTATTAAGCCATTTATAAGGTTAACCAAGAAGGAGGAACTATAGGTTTAGGGTAGCAAATAAAAGGAGCTGTTTTAGGAACTTAAAGAGTTGTTTACCTAAAAGCCAGTCCTTAAGATCTATTAACTAAAGTTAGAAACGGTTATTAAGACAGACGTATTAGACTTTGCACTAGGAGTATACTTGCTATAGAATCACCAGGACGCATAGCATCCAGTAGCATACTATAGTTAGAAGATAACACCACTAGAGCTAAACTATAATATCTATAATAAGGAGCTGTTAGGTATAATTGCAGCGCTTAAGAAATAGAGAGCGTTTTTATAAAGTACAGAAAAACTATTTATAGTTAAAACAGACTATAAGAACCTTATAGAATTCCTAATAATAAAGGAACTTAACTAAAGACAGGTTAAGTAGGCGGAAATGCTTATAGAATACTATTTTGAAATTTAGTATACCAAGGGTATAGATAATATATAAACAGATACACTAAGTAAAAAGGCTAAACTACAAAGTAATAAAAAGCCGTTAGGAGCTTTATTGTAAAAGGATTAAGATAGATTAATTAGGTATAATTATCTAAGGATTATAGTAACTAAAGAAAGTCAGGTTTATAAATCACTAAAGAGTAATTAGACATAGAAGATCTAAGAAGTATAGGTGGAGAATCCAGACTTAGAGCAATATAAGAACAGAAAAGCAACGTATATACCTAGGTCTATTGCAGAAGAATTTATTAAAGAATTCCATAAGGGAATAATACAAGGATACAATAGGTCTATAGGACTAGTATTAAGACTTTAGGAGAAATACATTATTTAAGGAATCTAGGGATTAGTAAAATAAGTTATAAAAGAATATCTAAATTGCCAAAGAAATAAACCAACGAGGCATAAGCCGTATGGAGGGCTATAACCTGTTAAGACACCAGGAAGACCATAGGAAGTTATATTATAGGACTTTATTATTAAGTTACTAAAGTTAAGAGATCCTATTATAGGACAAAATCATAACGCGATTTTAGTAATAGTGGACAAGCTAATAAAGTGGGAATACTTTATAGTATGCACTAAAGAGATATTAGCAGAAGATGTCGCTAGAATCTATATAAAGGAAGTATTTATAAGACATAGAGTACCAGACAAAATCATATTAGACAGAGATCCAAGATTTATAATAGTATTTTAGAAAGTGTTTCTAGCAGAATAAGGAGTTTGCGCAGCTACCTCTACAGCATACTATCCGCAGACGGATGGATAAACGGAAAGACTAAACTAGATACTAGAACAGTATCTAAGACATTATATTAATTACATACAGAATAATTGGGTATTGTTATTACTAGTTATATAGTTTGTATACAATACAACACTATAAGAAGGAATGGGGATATTACCATTTAAGGAGAATTACGGGTATGAACTAAGAACATTATTATCGCTATGTTAAGCAAAAAAGACGAGTAGCACAGCTAAGTAAAGAATAGAGACGTTAATAAATCTTTATATAAACCTTAAAGAAACAGCTAAACTAGTACAAGAATAAATAAAAAGGTACTATAATGCTAAAAGATCTAAGGGACCAGATCTTAAGGAGGGAGATAAAGTATAGCTACTACACAAAAATTTCAAAAGTTAATAACTAAGTAAGAAGTTGGACCATATCAGACTAGGACCTTTTAAAGTTAAGTAAAGAATTTTATTAGTTACGTATAAGTTAAACCTACTAGCCAAAATAAAGATCTACCCTATATAATATATCGCGATGCTAGAACTAGCATATAGAGATATTAAGCCACCAGTTTATAAGGTAGATACATATAAAGGACAAAAAAAAGACAAATAGTAAGTTTTAAAGATCATTAGTTACAAGGACGTAGATAACAAAATATAGTATAAAGTAAAGTGGATAGGCTATAGTAAAACTACCTAGGAACCACTAAGCAACCTAGAGAACGCTATAGGAAAGGTACAGGAGTATTAGAAGAGAAAGGGTTAGGTAGTATTAACAAAGAAGGATCGCCAAAGAACAAGTCACCTAAGGGGGACCTAAGAGGAGCACCTGCTAAGCTACTCAGAGTTGTTTCCCTCTTAGTTAGAAGAAAGACCATTCTTTTATTACTAAGTTCCTGTAGACCTTATTAAACAAGTTTCTACTCCTTAGAACGGACCTTCTTACGAACCTTCTTAAGACGAAGAAGACGCGCCAAGGCAGACAAGTACGCCTCGTAAGCAGCATAAGTACGCTAAAGCTTAGCAAGGGAAGCCAAAAGCTTATTATCAAGTTTTATAGCAGTAGATTAAACACGAGACCCTATAATAAGTCACTTAGGGAACTTAAAGACTGTTAAAAGTTATAGGACGCGCACACTTAGTGTTAGAAACAGAATAAACATTATAGGACAATTAAATATTCGCTTTAGTGCACTCCAAATAAAAGAATGGTTGTTGGGTAGAAGGACTTGCTAGCGTAATACAAACTAACCCCTCTTTCGCACAATAAGAATATAGAGACGGCATTATCTCACCTAGTAACAGTATGGAGGAAACTATACGCGCATAACAAAGGGTTAAAGAAGAAGAAGATGCTTTAGGTATAATAAGTAAGGATATTAACCAAATTAATTAAACGGATATTACACCTCTAGTAGATAACTTGGAGATATTAGGAATCTTTAAGGACGAAGATAAAGAGGAGGGAGATAGTGTTATAGATAGCTTAAGTACAATATTACAACTACTTAGAGAAGAGTTAGAGGAAGCTAGTTAGTTAATATAGGCATAGTCTAGAATAGATCCAGTGGAACCATATAATAAGAAATGGTAGCTAAGGTTATATAGTGTAATCTATATAATCTATATAATCTGTGTAATCTATATAGAGCGTATAGAGCACACATACCTTACGGAGCGAAGGGATTTCTTAGGCGTATAGTTGTGTATTTAATGGACCACAGTCCCTACCTAGATAGTTCTCTCTTCGTAGTAAATCTTAGAATATAATTAGAGTTAATCTGTTAGGCAACTACTCCACTAGTTGTTATTACGTTGTTAACACTATTCTTACCTACATACCCAGCCTAATAATAGGACCCACCGTAGTTCCTGCTACAAGGTTCCGTTACAAAGAGTAGGTCTCCGTTATTTTTATATTTAGGCCTTTATAATTAAGTGTAACATGTCCCGCCCCTATGTCGCCATACGGCCAAAAAGACATTGAGTGCTTGCAAACTTATCGCAAGCGAGGCGGGACCTAATATATGTATTCTTATATTAAGGCGGGTGTTCTATACCTTAAAAGGGTCCTTATAAACAGAAGATAGGTAATTAACCATCTCTTCTCTAGAGAGGAAGGGGTCTACTAAGTCCTAGGCGTATCGCGGACATAGGTACGTCTATATATCCCTACTAGTACGGCCAAAAACATAAGCTATTTTAGCTTAAGTAGTAGGGAAGTGGTCCGTATTAACTTTAAGCTTATCTTATAGTTAAAGCTTCCAATTATTAAATATAGGATTAGTTCCGTCTATAAGCAACGGGGGGTCCGTAACCTTTAAACCGCAATAATGCTAATACTATGTGTTAGGCTAGGGCCTTAAGGACTATAGCAAGTCTCTGGGTGTCTAATAACTCCTTACTAGGTATAGGGGTGTCTCTAGTTTTAAGCAGCTCTTAAAGTCATTTAATTTTGGCATTGGCTGCCGTAAGCTCTACTTAGGAGTTTAAGCTAGTTACTATTTTACTATTAGAGGTAGTTAAGGGTCCTACAACTGCTTTAACGGCTACCATATTTCTTAGTATAGTAGTAGTAGCGTTAGGTAATTTCTGGTAGGTTTCTATAGGGGTTCTAGTCCGTGCGTATTCTTTAGGTTATATTATATATATCCTTTTTTAGTTCTATCCTATCCTTAGGGTCCTATTTAGTTCTTATTATTCTAATAATATCCTTTGAGTCCGTTTCTATATCTTTATTCTATTCGTAGTCTATAGATATATTTAAGCTCCTTTTTAGCAGGAAAGAGTAGTAATAAGCTTTAGATAATATTAGCAACTTAGTTAATTAAGGCACAAGCACGGCAAGAAGGTCGCATAAGCCAATATAATTGGATTGTCTATAAACAAAGATCTAAAGCTAGAGAAAGGTAAGGGGAAGAACGGAAGTACCGCTTAAAGTTATATACAATCCTCTGGTTACGTAACCGCACTTTACTATTATATAACGGCAATCTATAGCAATTTGCTAGTACCGTAATAATTACTTAAATACTTTTTATAAGTAGGGGCCTATTTTTATTTTATTTTATTTTATTTTATTTTATTTTATTTTATTTTATTTTATTTTATCCATTGTATTATACTACGTACAATACTGCGCATGCAGCCTTTAGGCTATGGCGCTATAGTTCTATATACATGAATCCTTTCTAGGCAGCTTAACATGTACTAGTAGCTAAGTAGACACTCTGGCCCGTTTTAAAAATGCTAGGGGAGCTCTAGCCTATTGGTGTTTTCCGTTCCGGTATTTTGCTTACTATGGTCCAGTTTATACCAAGAAGATCGCACAAAAGAAATCCTGGCTCTTTTATCTATTTCTGCCGTATTCTGCCGTTCCTAGAGTAGAAAAAGCGCTCTAAAAGATAGACTTTAATTTTAATAAAATGGTTTTGTATATAAAAATAAGAGAAACCTAATAGCCTGCTAGCTTGGAAGCAGTTACCAATTACCCCTATACGACTTTTTTTAATTCTGTACCCTATTTCTTCTCCTTGCTTAAGAAAAGGGTAGGGAATTAGTAATTAGTAGGTACTCTCCCCAAAAGTAACCTACTAATGGTATTTTAT
>Ga0307507_10007262_pt1 | contig 16251 bp, 19 predicted proteins | sample 7_EM_MG_FD_207223 | JGI IMG/M metagenome (GOLD analysis project Ga0307507, IMG submission 207223) | Populus trichocarpa ectomycorrhiza microbial communities from riparian zone in the Pacific Northwest, United States - 7_EM | ecosystem: Host-associated > Plants > Roots > Unclassified | place... | reverse complement strand
TGCTATGGAGTCCAAAATTTCCTCCTCTGGAAAAGGGGCGAAAAACACACCAAAAAACCTTCCTTCCAAGACAAATAAAAAAGAAAAACACCCCCGACCTAACTAGGAGAGGCAACTTAGACGTCCTAGCACACCGCTCTCTTATACGAGTTAATACGGTAGGCCTTCCTTAGGATTGTTTTTCTTTTCTTTTTTTCATTTGAAATTTTTTTGCTATACGTCTCCCCGTCCTTTAACCACTTCAAGAGCAGCTGTGTTTTTGGTCTGGATGAGGTCCATATTGATGGTAAAGAACGAGATGGGATATTAAGCATGTCCCCCCCCCCACCGCTGTTGCGTTGGGGGTTCTCTTGCTGCATAGCCAAGCTGTTGCGCTGGGGCTGTCCGGGAGCTTACTCGCTGAGCTCTCAGCCTCCAGAGTGATCCTCTGTGAATGTCGGGGGCACCATGCGTACAGCTTACCTTTGGAGTCTATTTCAATAAAATAAAGGGACCGTCGGAACTGGAATAATTGAACTTCACGCTAAGACAATGGTGTTGCCTCTCCCAGTAAGGGCTATTGTACCGTAAAAACTTGAATATCATAACAGGATCATGTGCTATGTAGTGGGAAATTCCCTTCTCTGGAAGGTGGGCCAAAAACACAGCCCCTCGTCCGGGACGGAAAAAAACAAAAATTTACAGACCTTACTGAGAAAGGGAAGCTCAACGACAAAGCTCACTGTTCAATTATTCAAGTTTACACGGTATTTTTCTTCGCCTTTGTCTCGGCGGAGGATTGAAACCCAATTTTGGTACGGGGTGATTGCCCCCTGAGATAAATCCTGGAGGTCTTAGCATGAGGTTCAATTGCTCCAGCTCCTGCCGTAGTTGGGGAATAATGCCGGCATACAGGTATTGATAGCATTACTTTGGATGCCTATTGGGCCTAGGGCTTTGCTTTGTGGGGCAGGTGAATTTAGATTACCCTACTTGGGGAAGTGAATTTAGTATGAATGCATGAACGAAAGTGATTATCAACTCGCCTGCGTTGGGCGGCAACCACCCCTGCCTGGTGTGAGCGACTAGGCCGCTCACAGGGCTCTTGAACCCTTTTTTAACAGCTCAGCTCCTCCCCCGCTTCTTCGATTCTTTCTCAACCATCTCCTAACACTCGTCGATTGATCAATTGCTCCTCCAAATATTCTCTTTTCTGCGTCTGATATCAAAATCATTAACAAAATGGTTCTCGCGACACCAAGACACAAATTTTTGGTCTGGGGCGGTGGGGAAAAACATTTTTCCTGATGGTTCGGTTGGTGCTAATAATGAGTGTTAGGAAATGGATGGGTTGCTGGCCATTTGAAGACAATTCTCGAGAGTCAAGGCAAAGAGGTTGTGACCACAACTGTGAGAATGGAGGACCGCGAATCTGTTCTGAAGTAAGTTGACATTTCCCTTCTACTTCGGGGTATTGTTTTCGGGGAGGGGGAACATTGTGGCTCATGGTTCCCAGGCTGCTTGATGAGGTCAAGCCGACTCATGTTCTCAACGCTGCTGGCTGCACCGGAAGACCCAATGTCGACTGGTGTGAGGATAACAGGGAGGCTACAATTCGTTCTAATGTGATTGGTACTTTGAACCTGGCCGATTGCTGTTTCTTGAGAAACATCCATTGCACTGTGTTTGCCACTGGATGCATTTACCACTACGACGATAAGCATCCCATTGGTGGTGCAAGCTTTAAGGAGGAAGATCCAGCAAACTTTGATGGATCTTTCTACTCGGCTACCAAGTCCAAGGTTGAGGAGGTTTGTTCCCGATTAATCTTCTTTTAAACCCAATATGCTAATTATAACACCAGATCATGATTCATTACCCCAATGTCTTGATCCTTAGACTTAGGATGCCGGTTTCGGATGACTTGCATGGAAGAAACTTTGTCACAAAGATTACTAAATACGACCGAGTTGTTGATATCCCTAATGTAAGTGTTACTTGTGTGTTTGAACACATTACTTGTGGACTAACTAGTATTCTAGTCAAACACAATCCTCACTGACCTCCTTCCAGCATCCATAATTCTCGCTGAGAACAATGAACTCGGTGTTTATAACTTTGTGAGTTCTCTCTAACTACTTTATGAACCTCACTTACTTATCCCCCTTTTAGACCAACCCCGGTGCCATTTCGCACAACGAAGTTCTTGCCCTGTTCAAGAAGCATGTCCGCCCTTCTTTTGAATGGAAGAACTTCTCCGTTGAGGAGCAGAGCAAGGTCATCAAGGCTGGCAGGTCTAACTGTGAACTTGACTCCACTAAGCTCGTCAATAAGCTCAAGGAATATAACTACACGGTCCCGGAAATCCATGAGGCCTATGAGCAGTGCTTCATTCGTATGGCTAAGAATGGAGAGAAATAGGCTGGCGATTCGAGGAGAAGCTAGTTCTAAACTTATTTATTTTTTTGTAGTTTGAATTTCTACATTAGCTTAGCTGAACAGTGAAAATGGAAAGTACATCATGCCTGTAATTGGACAGTCCGATGGTAGTGGTTGAGTTTTGAGCGCTTCTGTAATCGGAGTGCCCTCTCACTTTGCTGGTACGGTAGATGTGAATGTGCCGGTGTTTTGGTTGAGCATACAGAGAAACTGTTGCACTGACGCACAAGCTTCTCGAACCATATGGCTGAAGCTCTTGCCTGACTCTGAAGCACTCCTTTACAGAGTGTTCTGGTGCTGTGCATTGTTACGAGTGGGTATGATATTAGTATTTAGATGAGCCCTTGAAAGAAATACAAACAGTGAATAAATAGGGGTCGGGTATCATACTAATGATACGTATGATACCTTTTTTTGCGGATGCCACGTGCAAATGATTGGGGTGAACTTTGCGGTTGCTGAGTCACCCAGCTGGGGTTCAACTTGATTGGGCTGCACAACGTCACTTATCCCAGCCCCACCTCTTGCCCGGTTTTTTTGGCCGCGTTTATTCTACCGGTATCATAGTTGTTTGCCTCTCGTCTTTCACCTCTACTTTACCCCACCCCCTCTTTCAGGTCTTGCTTTCATCGACTCCAAATGGTTAAGGAAACAGAGTACTATGATGCCCTTGGGGTATCGCCGACAGCTAGTGAACTCGAGGTTAAGAAGGCATACCGCAAGCTTGCGATAAAGTTACATCCCGATAAAAACCTTGATGACGAGACCGCGGCAGAAAAGTTTCAAGCTGTCAGGATTCCTTTTGTCAACCTGCCTAGGAAAACGCTGTTGAGATCTCAGTCTGACTCGGAAAAACTTTTAGATTAGCGAAGCATACCAAGTCCTCAGCAACAGCGATTTGCGGAGGCAGTATGATAAATTTGGGAAGGAACGAGCTGTTCCGGATAGTGGTTTTGGTAGGGTTTTCTTTGACGCTTTTCACGGTAATTTATTGGGGTTAATACGCTAACGGTTTTTAGAGGATCCTGGAGAGTTTTTCAGTATGATATTTGGAGGTGATGCCTTTGTGGATTGGTAACGTCCCTTCTTCACTAATTATTATGTTTTATTTATTTAGAGTGCGAGCTAATTTTTCTAAATTGATGAAAGGATTGGTGAAATTTCGCTCATGAAAGACCTGACGAGGACGATGGAAATCACAATGAAGGACGCCGAAGAGGACGAGCTAGCGAGTGGTGATGAAGAAAAGAAAACTTCTGAGAGCGAAGCTGGTCCATCGAATACTGTAACCTCTGAGAAGAAAACTTCTGTTACTCCTGCGACAGACCAAGAAGCGCCTCCTACTTCCTCGTCCCAGACTGATCCTATAGTGACACCCCCTCCTTTAGACCCGCTCGCTCGTCCAGCCGAAAAGTCAGAGAAAGTTCCGTTCACTTCTCCACCTATATCGAGAGCTTCTACACCCCGTCCAAGAGGCGTACCGACTAGGCAGATGTTAATGGATAAATCAGAGGAGGACGCCCGGATGGACGCTGAGGGCATGACCCAAGAAGAAAAGGACTTAAAACGGAAGGAGAGGGCGAAAAAGGGGTTGAGTAAAGAGCAGCGCGAGGAGCTTGCAGCATATGAAGCAGAAAGGCGAAAGATTAGACAGGAGAGAGTCGACACCTTGGCTAAGAAATTGGTGGATCGAATTTGTGTCTGGACCGAAACAGACAAAGGTGTCGAGGTTACGCACTCTTTCAATGAAAAGACTAAATATGAGGTTGAAAATCTCAAGATGGAGAGTTTCGGGATTGATATTTTGCATGGTAAGTCCCCTGTAGCTCATCCACCCAGACCATTATTGAAATTATTTATGATAGCTATCGGCAATACATACCTTTCTAAAGGCGCTTCTTTTGTCAAATCTCAAAAGTTTCTCGGAATCAGCGGTTTTTTTAGTAGACTCAAGGACAAAGGGAATATTGTTAAAGATACGTGGGGGACTATATCTACGGCTATAGATGCACAGATGACCATGGAAGAAATGGCAAAGATGGAGGAGAAGGGAGGCGAAGATTGGACCGATGAGAAGAAGGCCGAATACGAGAGGAAAGTGACCGGTAAGATCCTAGCTGCGGCTTGGAGAGGAAGCAAGTTCGAAATCCAGAGCGTTCTCAGGTAAGCATCTAAACAAATCAGCCTTTCCGCCAATTCCCTTATTAATATATTCGGCAGGGAGGTTTGTGATAAGGTTTTGAATGATAAAAACGTCCCTCTAAATAAGAGAGTCGAGAGGGCTCACGCCTTGATCATGATTGGAACTATTTTCAAAAATGTATTTCCCCTAACATTCGGGTGGCCCCGCCTCCGGAACTCTTTTTCACTAATAGGTCTTAGGCGGAACGTGATCCCGATGAAGAATTTCCAGAGGGGGTGTTTGAACAGCTGGTGGCGGATGCAGCCAAGAAGGAGAGCGACAAGAAGGATAAGAAGGGGAAGGAGAAAAGAAAATCTAGCTCTAGAAGCCGTAATTCCGAGGATCATGAGGAAGCTAAAATGCCGAATTTCAACACTTAGACTTGGATTTCTTTGAGCTGAACTAAATTTCATGATAGAATGGTTTTGTTTTGATAGTTACGAAGTCTAGGCGGCGTCTTGTTTTCCTCTTTATACTTTGTCTTGGGAGTTGACAGGTCAGATATTTGAGCGGGTTAGCTGGTATCAAGAGGTCTCTTTCTTAATTTCTAACCCTCAGGTCGATTATATGGAATGCGCATTGCATTTAGCTTAGATTTTCCCTTAAATCCCTTTGAGAAAACCTGAACCTTCCAACCCTTTTTCCAACACTTATGTGTCATGTATAGCCCATCCTGAGATATCCCTTGAACTCACTCTCGTACCCCCTTATGCACCAAAGAACCTCTCGACAACGCTCCCATTCTTCTTGCAAAGCACCAAATTCCTCTCGAGCAACCCCTCACGATCCCCTCTCGATGTGCGTACACCGCAACCACATCGTCCGGCATAGACATGAAAATGTTATTCAAATCCCAAGCCTACGCAGTGGCCTCACCGGCAGAGCTGTGAGCCAGTGAACCTCGGGAGGCTACCTCCAATATTCTATTGTGAGGATTGTAACGCCTTTACAGCACATTCCACGTCACCCTGGTACTGTGTCTAAGCGGTCGCAATAGCTTAAATACAAGTCAGATCTGCATGCAGCTCCACATAGTAAATGGCAAATAGGAGTACATTTGGCCATGGGACGTTCGAGTGAGATTGACGTGGGATATCACTATCTGGTCGAGTAGTATTAACGGGGATAACAAGCATAGCTATTGTATTTTCGTAAAGAGAGATGAGCACATTGGGGTAATTGAGCACACAGGGGCACCTCGCCGCATCAGTGTCCGTTCCTGCCAAACGCAAATATAGGGTATTTGCTTCGGGCATCCGAAAATCCAAACCCCCGGAGAGAGAAGAAAAACATTTGAAACACTCAGTAAAAGGATATTTCAAACCACCCTAGGTAGGGCCAGTATTTAGCACACAGCACCTTAAGTAAGTAACGAAGCCTGAGGTTTGCCGGATCCAGAATCGGCTCTTACTCGCGAGGATTGGTTGGGTCTTCGTCGGCTGTGCGGTTCAGGGAAGGCCCTAGTGAGTAGGTTTTCGAAACGTTAGATTGTAAACAACTACTCACGTTTCAAGATGCCCTTTTGGATAACCTCTTGAGGCTCTGGACGGTGTGAAAGCTTCTCCTGCAGATTGTTAGTAAATGTGGTGATAAAGAGCGGCGATGATGCAGAGGTAAAAATACCTTAAGATCACGCTCGAGCATGTTCTTCTCCAACTCCCGTTGGTATGCAACGAGTGCTGGTGCTACATTGGCGTTGTGAGGTAAAATATTCCCTGATGGCCCTCGCCGGAGGCTTCGTTAGTGAGAGAAATTGAGTAGTTTGTAGTATTAAACGTACGCTGTATAAGGTCGTCTCTCTCTGGCCTCTGGGCCATAGCTTTCGCGAGTTCTAGGTCAATGTTAGCTCATCCCATAATCTGGACCGATACCTGGCTACCTTGTTGGCGTTCTGAAATTTCAGCCCTAGTGTGTAGGATGTTTCTTTCTTCGAGCTCCCCCCGGTCGGGGCGGTGTGCCAAAGCTTTAAACGAGTTAGCAAGACCCCGTATCCCAAAGGGCTGATTTTTGTCGAGTAGCACCATTCTCCAGAGAATTCTGGCGCTCCTTGATCGGAGAAGTAGCAAGCTCGTCGGCAGTAACTGTATCGGCCATGGTTATCTTGTTATGCGGTTTGATGTGGCTTTTGTTTACAGTGTATGGGACGGAGGTTGAAAGAAAGAGTTGGTTGGTTGACGATAGGGAAGATCAAGATTTGATGGTATATCAATAGGAATATGAAGAGAGGCTCTCGGGTGGAACAAGTAGCTAAGCTTGCACGTCCGGTGTGGGGGAATCTTGTGTCTATTTATTTCGAAGGTGGAACAGGAACACCCCACTGGAGTCTGAGGGGAAGTCAATTCTTGCGTCACAGCGGGGCAAACAAACGCCCCGCGTATCCCTTTCTGTATGGTATCACACGGGCGGCCGGGTAGCCCATCGAACAGCTCAGGGTCACCTCACCAACCTGCCGAGCGCTGTGATAGTGAGAGACATCGACTGAAACCATCTGTAGCATGACTTATCACTTTCAAGAGTACTGCACATGCTCAGGACAGAGACGGTTGGGCACCCGGTGACAACCTCGTCGAAGGGAGATGTGAAAATAATTATAGGAACAAACGTAGCCTAGAACATGGTGATCGTATTGAACGGGAAGCGACTTAATCCTTAACCATTATGGTTTGAGCAGTACAGTACCGTTACTGTACCGCACAAAGCACTCTTCGAGATCAAACATGCGTGAGAATAGATGATGCCATTATGTTCTGCATCACAGCTGCCGCCAGCTCCTGCAAGTGAGGGCTTGGCACAAATCACTTCCAGTCACGTGGATGAATATCCCGAATAAGCCGCGAGTTGAGTCGGTCGCGTCTACCCAGGACCACAGCTCCTCAGGCAGCTTTTAGTCTCTACTCAAACTCAGCTTTCTCATCCTCTGTTCGTGCACCCCCCACTCGCAAACTCCCACCCCTCCAACATGTGGTTTATAGAGTGCGAGGGTGAAGTTCTGGGTGGCAAGCGTCTCTGGCTCAGGCCAAAACAGAGATTCGCTATCGGACGAACGCCCTCTCAGGACGTTAACCTGTCGCTTCCATCGCAAAAGTCCATCTCACGGATACACCTGCTAATTGAAGTTGGAGATGTAAAAGAAGGTGACGGGGTAGGTGGCTCCACCACAACAATGGAGACGGAAAGTTTGTCTTAATAATTTTATCACTCCCGCAGCTTAAGTTAAACGTTCGCCCAAGCTTAAGGGTTACGGACCACAAGACAAAGCACGGAACGAGAATCGATGAACAAGAAATTCGTGATCAAACGGTAATCCTTGACGAAGAATCATACCATATCCACCTCGGGAAATATGAACCAGCCTTCAGGTCATACATTATCTTTAACTTTTATTTACCTACGTCTAGACTAACACATGGTTTCTTTGCAGACTATATTGGGACCCGATCGTCTTCTCGGTGTCTCTCTCTTCAAAGGACAGAAAGGATAAAAGGAGCATGATTCCATACCAAAATAAAGTCGAGGCTCTTGGAATCAAGACCTTGGCTACTTTCGTTCGCTCTACGACACACGTGGTTGCTTCAAAACGCAATACGGCTATAGGCCTACAGGCTCTCATCAATGGCAAATCCATTGTAGCAAGCTCCTATCTTGATGCAGTTGCTCAGGCTGCTAGTATACCCCAGGACGGGAGACAGTCGGTTCTGGAACAGGATTTTGACGCGAACTGGCCCAACCCCGAGGAGTTCCTACCCCCGAGCAACAATGAGCCTGGAAATCCACCTTCAAGTCTCTATAGGCCAGATCAAGCGAGGAGAAATCTTTTTGAGGGCTATACCTTTATTTTCTGCGACAATCTCCAGTACAACAATTTTTTAGGGCCGGTTACTGATGCGCATGGAAAACTGGAAAGATATGATGTGCGGCTGGGAGAGACTACCCCAGAAGAGTTGGTTGAATTTGTTAGAAAACGAGGTCATGGGACAAATGTTGCGGTTGTGAGATTTATTGCAAAGAAAAACCCTGAGTGGGAGAACCATCTCTCAACCAGAGTCCAAGAAATGTGGGTCATTCGAAAGCACAGCAAGAATGCTTATATGTCCGTCTTCGTTGACTTTAATCGGACTAATCATTGTGATCTAATAGATTGGGATATCGGATGGTTGAGCAAAATGAATTCCTTGATATCATCCTAACAGGTGACACGAGTCGCCTTAGGAAGCCGTTAGACGAAGATTTTTCACCTATAGCTCGGCAGATAGCCCCGGGTTAGGATCCCCTCTCCAAGTAGATCGAAATTTAATTCTAACTATTCATTAGAGTCCCCTCAACCACCAAGAAATGTATACAATGGGTCGCCCATACAGCTTGAGAAGTCAATCATTGAAGAGACACCATTACCGCCTTCCTCGGGTGAAACATCTGGGGCATCCCGTCCTGCTTTACGTGGTCGTGGACGAGTATGTACTCAACTGGCTCATGCAGAATTACTCAAGCTTATATTCTCCATTTAGACAAGGACTCGGGTCATACCCAAACTAATAGACCCATTTTCCATGGATCCCTTGGATCTTCCCCCACCAGCACCAGCTCAAGTGCAATCGACTTCTACCCAATTGACACCGGGTCAGAGCTTTAGCACACCTGTCCCTCGCATCATTGGAGCTTCAGCACAGGTAGGCCCCATGGCTAGCATCACAGAATTTGCTAAACTCACGCCCGCTAAACAGTCCGGATCCTTATTGCCCAGGCCTAGCGCCAGTTTCAGTAATACACCAGTAGAAACGGGTGAGCCTCCTCACAATGCACATCTCGAAGCTCCGCTGGGCCCGAGATCCCGAAAGAGGTCTGTCGAGCCCGAGGACGAGCAGGGACAGCCCCTGGATGTTATGGACCTTCTCCCTGGGGCGCAGGCGGTAAAGCGTCGAAAATTGATTGAAGAAGAAGAGCGTGCTCTTCGGGGAGAATCGCTTGAAGAATCCCCCCCAGAGCCACTTCCAAAACCTGAGCCAGCCAACAAGATGCCTGACAAGACTGTACCCCTAAAAGGCAAGGGGAAAAAAGTACAGAAGGATGAAGACCCTTTCATTATTAAAGCTCGAGAGATTAAAGAAAAAGAAGAGGAGGCGGCTAGAGTGGCCAAAGAGGAGGAGCTAACAGCAATGGAGGGGCTGGATGTCGACCAGTTAAAGAATTTAGCTATCGTTGAGGTAATGGAAGTCAAACCAAGGACTGACAAGCCTTCGCGAGATGGATACGGGGACCAAGGGGCTAGGTGGGAAGACAGATGGAATGGACGCAAGAATTTTAAGAAATTCGTGAGATCTGGGCGAGGCGGGGGTATGAGGGCTATGCGAAGCCACGTCATGGTCAATCTTGTTGAACATAAGGGAAGGGATTATGGAATCGGTGACGGTACTATAAGCTTCTGGTTTTTCTGGCTGTTGACAGCAGCTAATGAGTAAATAGGATACTGGTTGGGCAATGAGGAAGAGACGCCCTCAGCAAAAAAGAACCAGAAAACACCAGCACAGCGACTGCAACAGGCTGACGATTTCCAAGAAGACAATAACGATTCTATGCAAGCCCTTAGCCCTGGTGACCGTTCAGGAGCCCAAGCCCAAGGTACAGCACAGGCCCACACTCTAGCAACACGAACGAGAGGCTCAGCCATCACAGGTCAAGGAACAAAGAGAGGGGCGGTCGCGCAAGGATCAAGAGCTGGCGCCGGGAAGAAACAGAGGACCTTAGTTCTGAGGGATGAGAGTGGGAGTGATGAGGACAGTGATGATGAGCTTAGGTTTAAATTCAAGAAACGGTGAAATGGTCGAATTCCTATTTTACGTCAAGCCTACTAGCCAGTTCTTTCGATGTATATATCTTATTAACGCATTTCCTATGGATAACGCCACTGCCGGAAACAGTCTATCCAAAAGTGATACCCGCGAGCCTCCTACCAGGGTTGGTATCCAATTAGACTGTTATGGCTTCTGGATGGTATACCGAGTCATGGTCTCGAGATCTTTCTTACCATTCTAAATCTTACGTTAGTTATGAAAGATAGGAAAAGATGTGCTTTGCTCAGCTCTATGTTACCGAAATCAAATAACGTATGTGAGCCTAGAAGCAGAAGTAAGCGCTCGCCCATGATGCCTTATACCAAACTCGTAACCAGAGCGAGAGTATCAATCCAAGACTCACTAAGTCTTCTACATGCCTATTTCTCTCAAACTCCTGGCGTGCCCACAAACGCATCTCGGATTTAGTAGCTGGGTTTTCGATCACTTAGCCCGATTGTCAGCCCATCGTGTTAGGAGTTCCGACAGTCTAGAGCAAAAATCATGCGAATATCACATCTAATGGATCTCAACGCATCCCGGTATAACGACAGCACCCGCATTCGTTGAAGAAACTCCGACCGTCAGCCCAATATTAACAGCTATAAGGAAAAGAGATAGATGGGGAGGAAAAATACGAGCTTAAGGCTAGGGATTTTCTTTTTCATCCAATGCACTAACTGATGCCTGACGCTTGAACAGAGGACTAAATGATCGATGCCTGCGGAGAAAATTTGGGTTCAGAATTCGCTGGTGCGACGTTAGAGTCATGGGGGGTGCTCGGATAAATAGTTTTTCCATGTTGCAAGTGGAAAGTTGGGGGTGCTCTTGCGCTGCTGAAAACGGTAGACTATCCTTGAGAGCAACACTAAAACCTTAACAGCTAAACCTATTAACGTTGGTGTTTCTTGTGTGCGCGATTACCTTCACCTTTACCAGGCTTATCATTGTATTAACTTAAGGAAAGAACGAAGTAACTATGGATGCGAGCAATTATGCGCCCCACACGATGAGGTCGAGTGATATTATGCCCCCGATCCGACAGCGAGATTACATAAGCATATAAGGGAGCCTTTGTCAGTGAGATTTAGCTTTCAACCAAGTCGTCAAGCACTAAGGGCGCGTCTGGTCGCCACTTCAAACTTTCATTTTGACCCCGATTATAGAGGTTTGCCCCAAAACTCCACCTTGATTTTGAGTGGCATATCTGGTTGTCACAAAAACTCAAGAATTAATAGAGAGTCTGCGCATGGGGACTTAGGTGGCGGTTAATAGGAAATAGACCTAGGTGTAAGAATGAGTTTGCGCAATAGGTGTAGGTAGCTTGGTAGCTCGATGATGGTGGATTGAATAGGGTAATATCGCATTATCTTCAAATTCGTTCCCTTCTCAAATCAGTATGATGTTCCCGGCTACACAAGTTGGGCACTAACAATACTGAATGCTATAGAGCAGGTGATAATCTGCTACTGAGTGCCCAATATTATCATCACTAAAATCTTTTAATAAAATGCAAAAAGGGAGCTGTGTTGCTGCTGCCTTGTTGTTCTGCAGCGATGTGATTTTCTCAGGTCTGAAAAGCCCTATTTTACACTTCTTCTAGGCCTAGCTACCCACCTAGGTGTCCAAGACTTTTAGGTTAACAGAAAATAACATGTTTTCCTGCCACCTAGGTCTTCTTGCGCAAGCTCTCTTATAATCAAGATGTGATAATAATGCCAAAACGAAGGTTTCTGAAATATTGGTCAGACCAGTATTTCACAACCCTTCACTGAAAAAACGCAATCAAGCCCCCAACCCTAACAAAACTAAATTAAATTAAATTATTTTTATTTTAAAAAAATCCCCCTGTTATCATGGTTTGAGCACCTACCTACCGGTTTTTGCTACAGTCAACTATGTCAAGCATCCCCGTTGCATCGATTGATCCTTCCTAGAATGCAAAAATAGCGAGAGTAAACTCCACTTTTTCTCATCTCGTAAGCAATACCACTCTGCTGACTAAGCAGGAATACTTACCAAGCCTCCCCCAAATGGCCACACAGCATCTGAACCACAGACTCACCGCTTATTATCCTTTCCTCAACTCAAGCTAGGGTAAATTTATTGAATTAACCTCAACTCAAGCCATCCCCTATTCGACTTCAGCCACCGCAATAGTCGACGAGGAATAAATGCCAAAGACCCACCTACACACTCTCTTTCATTAAGCTCATCTTCCTCTGGAAAACTGGTCGGATAGCTCAAGTCACTATGGCTCCTGTTAATCCCTTTCGTGATATCAACATCACAGAGTCAGCGTCACACTACACTTTTGGTTCACCATCCTCTCCAAATGCTCCAGCTCTTGTGATTGATCGTCCTTCTGGGGACATGCGTCTCGTCGAGTCGCCAATTTTGGGGGGGAAGCGGATGGGCAGCGTTGCTGGGGTGCTGGGAGTTATTCGACTGCGTCTTGGTGGGTCCCCCTCGCTTCTTCGGTACCTCTGAGCCTGAGTCTGTATGTCGAGTACCCGAGATTCAGCTGCTGCAGATTGTAGAGTTTTGCCTAGGGTTTCTGGGCTGACATCTACCACCCATATCACGTAGATAAGTATATCATTATTATAACCAAGGCTATGCTGGTCGGGCGCGTCCGAGGACACGCTGTGTATAAAGTCCAGGCTACAGAATTTCTGCCCTTGCAGGAAAGACAGTTACGCGTACGTCTCTTGTACCCTCTTTTGTGTTCCTAATCCCGATTTTGGACCTGGCAAGATCGGGTCGAGGTGGTGCCACTGTACTAAGATTGGGACGCTGGCCGTTATTTTTAGGACCCGGACGAGGATACCTACTTGTCTCTTTTACGCACTCACCTGCGTACCGGGCCCATGTATTTCTCGTACTCCTTCGATTTGACAAACTCGTTCCAGCGCCAATCCTCCGCGGATACCTCACTTCCCCTATGGCAGCAGGTATGTTGCTGCTTGTCGTTACCGAGGCTTTTAGCGAATCCGCGGAGCTGGGGGAGGTGCTAATTTTTGACTCCCTCGAGGGACACAGGCGGATGAACGTTTTTTCTGGAATCGGTACATACAATCAGACTTGATTGATATCCGTAGTTCGAACCCGGCCGTAAGACACCCTAAACTTTACCACTTCCGTCATGACTATTGTTGGTTCTAAATATAGCCTTGGATGCTATTTCACACGGATTAAGATTCTCTGATTGGAACAGGCAGCATGCTGTGCTTCGGATGCTAACTTTATTAGGTGGACCCGTTCATTCTGCCCGTATTCTTTGGCTTCCTTAGCATCACAACAACTACACTTAAGTCCACCCCATTGAGTTTCATACTTATCACTCGGAAGTCGCGACATAGAGCAGGGACTAGGTACTTTACGCGTGGAGTAGACGAGTCTGGAAACGTTGCAAATTTCAATGAAACCGAGCAGATCGTTATCATTGGTGACTCTACCGGTGGCCTTGGAGGGTATGATCAAAACTCGATAGCATCGGGAGGCAAGGCTTCAACCCAACAAGTCAAAGTCTTCAGTTATGTTCAAACTAGGGGGAGTGTCCCGGTGTACTGGGCAGAAGTAAATAACTTGCGTTACACCCCGCAGCTCCAGGTCAGGGGTGTAGATTCTACTATGAACTCGGCAAGAAAGCATTTTGATGACCAGATTAGGTTATATGGAGATAACTATCTGGTTAACTTGGTAAACCAGAAAGGTCGAGAACAAAGGGTTAAAGCAGCGTATGAACACATTGTCAAGCTACTTGTATCTTCACCTGTAGAAGAAAAAGGGGGCTCTACGAAAACTCCCGAAAGGGTTCGAAGAATTGAACCCGCAAAAAGGGCTAGTATGCTTGACCGGCTACACTATGTCTACTTTGATTTTCACCATGAATGCAATGGAATGAAATGGCACAGGGCGCAACTACTGCTTGAACAACTAGGCGATGGCCTATATGACCAGCAATATTTTCATTCTGTTGAGGGAAAGAGTGTGTCGAGTGACATTCGGAACTATCAGAAAAGCGTTGTTAGGACGAACTGCATGGACTGCCTGGACAGGACAAACGTTGTGCAGAGCATGCTAGCCCGGTGGACCCTGAATCGCCAGATGATTGATGCAGGTGTTCTTGAGAAAGGAGAAAATACCGCATCCTTCAATAACTTTGAAGTCATATTTAGGAATGGTGAGTCGGAAGTCGGCATACAGAGTTTATTAGGAGAGTGCGGAACTCTACTGACAAGATATTGGGCTTCTTTCTTTAGCTTGGGCTGACAATGCGGATGTTGTGAGCCGGGCGTATTCTGGCACTGGAGCGCTGAAAACTGATTTTACAAGAACCGGAGTACGAACAAAGGTTGGAGCTATTGCGGATCTATCGAACTCTATCACCCGATATTTCCGTAACAATTTTAGTGATGGGCCACGACAGGATGCGTACGATCTCTTTTTGGGGGTCTACCTTCCCTCGGCAACCGCCATGTCCTCGCTCTTGTTTATTGATCGCCGCCCGATAATGATTCAGAGTATCCCGTATGTTCTTTGTGGGGCTATTTTGCTGGAACTCGCGGCCTTTGTGCTGCCGCGCACCACCGACGGGAGCTTGTTGAGCATGAGGATATTTATTCTCTTCTGGCTTTTCGTGGCTTTCTGGGCGACCAATTTTATCATGAGGCATGGGAAACTTTATGTGAACTGGCCAAGATTGAACGTTCCGGGATTTGCAGTGCAGGGGTGTAATGAGGAGTTGAGCAGTGCAAAGAAAGATTTAATTATTGGGAAGTGGATTGGTAGAAGCAGCAATGCCCGCGAACGTGGTTCGAGTACGGGAAGTAGTCGGTTGATTCATCTGGAGGAAGGGAAAAAGAGGATCGAGTAGAAGAGTCCAAAGTGAGAAAGAGTGAGAGGGAGGAGAAAAACGGGGCTTGATGAAAGCATTACTGTTGTAGTGGCTAAGGAAGGGGACGGGGGAGAGAGGAGGGAAGGAACTCGCAAGGGCGGTGCCTGTGTCACCATGTGTTACTGGTGTGACACATTAACCGTGATTATGTTACATGAGAGTGTTCTCTTTTGGCTTTTTGCACGTGGCTGGAAAGGCAGAGAGGACCAGTAATAAGAGGATTGTCGGCAGAGCTGTTGCCTAGATGAAATTCTGGGTCCACCTTTCCTCACGATTTTTTATTCTTCATCTTTCATCTTATTTTTTTGTTTATATTTTTCTCCAACCTTTTTTCCCCCTTCCTATTCTTCTCGTGACACTAAGCTATTTATTTGGTTTGGGCCAATTCGTGGTTTCTTTTTTACTTGCCCCTAGTCTCATCCGATCGCCATTCGTTCATTTCGTTAGTTTCCTCCCCTGCATGTCAGACCTTATTTCTTTATACCTTCCTGTTTCTTGATCATCGTTATAATTCTGATACTCTCTTTGTATCTGTCTGTTCGCTTGTTTATTTGTTCGTTGCCCTGCATTGCATCCTATTATCATCTGTGGTTTCCACACACACTCTGTTATTCGGCGTTAGTCTGACAGTTCGATACAAATATCATACACCTGCATAATAATCTAGACCTCTTCACTTACTATCTACTCATCCACTCATCCCCCTCTAGCTCCCCCCAAACCCAGCTCGAGCTAAGCAGGCCCAGCTGGACCTACCTCTCCATCCATCTCCCGAAACCAAACCTACCTACTACCGGACCCTCTATTCCGGCAGTCCCATACATTACAAGACGTTTCCACTCAAAAGGACACACCAAATAGCCCTCTTCCCCCCATCTGCACCCTCGAAACGCGCCTAACAGTTTTGATAATTTTATTATCCT
>Ga0307507_10007261_pt1 | contig 16251 bp, 3 predicted proteins | sample 7_EM_MG_FD_207223 | JGI IMG/M metagenome (GOLD analysis project Ga0307507, IMG submission 207223) | Populus trichocarpa ectomycorrhiza microbial communities from riparian zone in the Pacific Northwest, United States - 7_EM | ecosystem: Host-associated > Plants > Roots > Unclassified | place... | reverse complement strand
GCATATAACTTTACCTTAATTGCATGTCAAGAAATATATAGTTACCTTTTAAAGTTGCTAAGTAGGTTAACTGCGTGTTAAGGAACATACAGTTAGCTTTTAAAGTTGTTAAGTAGGTTAACTGCGTGTTATTTAACTTTTAAAGTTACTAAGTAGGTTAATTGCGTGTTAAGAAATATATAGTTAGCTTTTAAAGTTGTCAAGTTAGTTAATTGTATATTAAGTTGGTTGAATTGCGTGTTAAGTTAGTTAATTGCATGTTAAGTTAGTCAAATTGCGTATTAAGTTAGTTAATTGCATGTTAAGTTAGTTAAATTGCGTATTAAGTTAGTTAATTGCGTGTTAAGTTAGTTAATTGCGTGTCGAGTTGGTCAAATTGCATGTTAATTACGCGAAACGCGAAAATTAAAGTCTACTTAAATCTCATCCTGCGAATATTTTCCCGATGTTACTAAGATCTAAGTATATAGTATAACAACTACTAACTAAGATGTGCGGTATATATTTACTAGTTAGAATGGGTTTGCGGAATAACTAATATATATATTTAGGGATCTAAAAGTAACAACTATAGTAAAAAGGAAACTTTAAAACCTGGTACAACGCACTTTAGCAATTAAGTATATAATATAGTTAGCCGTTGAAATCGGACTCTGTACCTATATGTGGTAACGGCTACAAACCTAGGTCTTTGAAGATCAGACCCAGAGCCAACGCAGAGACGTCGCATAGCGTGCGGACAGGACCTGGTAGTGGTTGTGGGCGTTAAGGGCGCTAGTGAAATTTTTTTCAGATAGTGAGATCTTGAAAACCACCACTATTGGCCCTCCACAGTACGATAACTACTACACTGTTCTCCTATCTAGGGCACCTATACAATCCAACATGGATAGATAGTACTTAATAATATCCCCCGACCCCTAATTAAAAGCATTAATAACCTTATATTAATAAATAAGTAAACGCGCGAATAAATAAACAAATAAGCAAATATACGGCCCCTCCTAACCCCCAGGGCGATCGCCCGCGGAGTATACAGTCACTTACCGTTTTACTGCCATAATACTGCTAGCAGCCTAGATTGCGACTCATGGTTTTCCTTATCTTCTTTTAACGGAGTGGTAACCCTTTAAAAGGGCCTAGCTAGGGCCTAGGCATAAAAGATACCCAATATAATATATCCCGCTGCTTGGTATTACGGTAGTTAGAATAAATAAATCCCCCTTATGCCTTTAATGGCTCTAGGGGGGGGAGGCAAGGCGTATATGGTAATAATTAATAAGAGATAGCATATAGGGGATAGTTAAGATATAGGAGAGGCAAATACACAGTAATTAATTAGCAAGGCCTAGCTAGGACGTAGTGAACCCTAGCTTTGGATAAGCTAAAGAAGAAAGCAGTAGTTCCCAAGGAGTTTAAAACATCTAAGGAGGAGGACGTGCTGTAGGCCCGTAGGGCCGCAGCTACGTATAAACATGGCAAATTAGGGTTTTTCATCCTACTAAGGCTGCTCATAGGGTTTTTCCTCCCCTAACTGCAGGGGTTTTCTTCCTATAAATATATAAGTTTTCCCCCCTGTGCGGAGTAGTCTACGTGGGCCAGTAGGATCCATATTAGACGTTAATCAAAGAGTTACTACTACTATATAATATAGTTTTAGACACTTATAATATAGGTTAAGTGGAGTAACAGAGCATTTATAGCATAGTATAAACAGGGACTTAAGGTTAAAGTCTAGGATATAATTATCCTAATAGATATGGATACTCTAAAAGAGTTAATAGATTAGTTAATTAAGATTAATAATAAGATTTATTAAAGGGAATAAGCTAAGAAAGGGCAAGATAGAGTTCTATAGTTATATAAGGCGTAAAGTACGCAATAATAGATATAGAGTTATAGACTATGGAATGGTGGACTAGAGCTAATGGACCTAAGTAGTACTAAAGAATTTAAGAAATGGAATAAGAAATTATGGAAATCTAAAGGTTAAGGATTAAGTAATTATAGGACTAAGGAGCAGAGGCTAAACTAGGGATCTTAGCAGCAGAAGATATTTAGGCGGACTCTATAATAAGAATAGTGGTTTAAATTAGGAGCTTATATAAATTGCGGAAAATAGGGTTATTTCGCCAAAGACTATAGAGATAGTTAGAGTAATTATGTGGTAAAGGGCATAAGGTTATTATAGTATAATAATATAAATATAAGTGTATTACGCGGGACTAAGGAGTGTTTAATTAAACACTTCGCGTTTTGTTATAATAATATATACTAAATTTATAAGGATACTAAGTATGGCGTAAGCTATTGGCTATAGGAGCCAGAGTTATAAGGACTTAAAAAAACTAAAGAGTTAGATAAAGAATAAGATCAACTCTATAAGCTAGATTAAGATATTACAGTAATATATGGATAAAGATTAGCAATAATAATAATGGAGTTGGAGTACTTATTAATTAATAGTAATAAGGAAGAAAAAGAGGCTAACTGGGGATACTTAAACCTTAATAACGCAATAGAAGCAAAGACTAAAACTACCATAAAACGCGGTTTAGTAATGGGTATTATAATACCATTAGATATAGCATCTATTACTTTATAAGATAGAAGGAGTAATATTTAAAGACGATTAAGCAAGCAGATAACTGCTAGTGCTAGCTTACTACTTAGTAAAGGCAAAAGGCCAAAGGCTTAAGATTCTTAAGACGAGATAAGATAAACCTAAGAACCTACGACAGATAATAACTAATAAGAAAGGGTAGTAGCTTAGTTTAAAGATAAATAAATAAGCTTAGGACCACAATTCCTAGGGAGCTAAGATTTTAAAGAACGAATAAGGTTTATAGTAATTTTAGGTAAACATAGTGTTTAGCCTAAAGGTTAAAAAGATAATATAGTAATTAAGAAGTAAGATAACTTTAAGGACCCTTTTAGAAAAAGGAAACCAAAGGAAAGTATAAATAAGTTTAGGCAACGAATTATTGTATAGCAAGAATAAAAGTTAAACTAGAGATTAGCTATGCCAGGACGTATAAGGGATAGAGCACCTATATAAAAAATTATAAACATACCTAGAGTAGGAACGCTAAGAGCTAAGTAGCTAAATAAACTGGAATAAGAAGAGGATCTAGGGATTCTAACCAGATTTACAGAACGGCATACTAAAGGTTGCAACAATGCAGTAATAAAGACATACTTCCTTATAGATAGATTGTATATACTTATAGAGCTATACTAAAAGTGGTATAAGCAGCGCGGAAACAATAAGTGGGAAGATTTCTATATATAGCTAGAAGAAAAAGCTATAGTAAATTAAGCTATATCTAAAAAACAGATAAGTTATATTAAGGGAGCATTAATTATAATATTAAAGAACCTAGAGGAATATGCTAGAGACTAGAGAGAGATAATATAGATATTAGTACTAGTAAATAATATAGCAACGTTTAGATTAGCATGGGAAAGGTTTAAACTTATAGATAAAGACAACCTAAGAGTTAACCTAAAGCACCCAGCGTATTATATATTGGCATAAATCGTATATATAGATAATATATATAATATATATAGGACACTAAAGGATAAACATCGCAAGTATCTAATAAGGATGTATTAGATAACTAAAGAAGGGCGATTTAGAAACACTAAGTATATATATAATTAGCACCTAGTAGAAGTTTAGAAGTTAGGAGACTTAATACTTTAACTAGGAAGATTTCTTATGGAAGAATGCCTAGAGGGATAACAGTAGTGGGAGTGCCTAGAGAACACTTATCTATAGAATATTAAAGAAAAGAAGCGAACTAAGTATTGGCCTAAGGAGGACTAAGTATAGTTAAGATCTAATAACTAATAGTTGGGAAAAGCGGAGGCCTATAGGACTAGAGGGAGCTAGTAGTAGAGCCTTAGACCCTTAAAGGAATTATAAGATAACACCTAAATTTATAAGTTAATTGGCAAGATTAAAAGTTTAAAGCGTTAGTAGATAGTGGAGCAATAAGAAACTATATATTATTAGTAGCAGTTAAAAGGATGGGGTTACCATATAGACAGAAAGAATACTTATACCTATTAATAACGATTTTAGGAGATCTGATAGCCTATAGAGGAGGTATTATTAACCTAAAAACAGGACCTATTTAGCTAACTATTAAAGGGAGACTAGTTAAGATGTCTTTTAATATCCTACTGTTAGGAAAGGATAAGGTAATACTAGGAATGCCTTAGTTACAGGAATATAATCTAAAGATTAATTAGGTTATAGGTTAGGTTAATATTAAGGATATATAATAACGTAAGACGCGGTAGCAAACTAAGATGGTATAGTACTAAGTTAGAGCGACGTATAAAGAGACTAAGTGAGGCTTAAGTCACGTATTAAAGAGATACTATAAGTATGGAAAAAGACTATAGAGCCTAGAAAGTAAAAGGCTGTTAGAGTATATAGTATAGGACTATAAGATAGAATTAGAACTAGGAATAAGTTTAAAGTTCTTTTTAATCTATAAGCTCACTAAAACAGAATTAGTGGCGCTTAAAGAGTTTGTCCAGGAAAACCTATAAAAGGGATATATTAGACCATTGTAGTTATTAGCAGGATATCCAGTGCTGTTTATCCTAAAGAAAAACAAAAAACTTAAGATGTGTATTAACTACTGGCAGTTAAATAGCATTATAAAAAAGGATAGGTATCCTTTACCCTTAATTAGTGAAATCTAAAATAAGATAGGCAATGCGTAAATCTTTATAAAGATAGACCTAAGATAGGCATACTATTAAATCAGGATTAAGGAAGGCGATAAATAGAAGGTAGCCTTTAGGTTAAAGAAGGACTATATAAGCCGTTAGTTATACAGTTTAGACTTATAAATGTACTAGCAATATTCTAAAAGCGAATTAATAGTGTGTTAGGAGAATACCTTAATAATATTATTATCTACTTAGTAAGTAAGGAAGAGTGTAAAGAACATATTAAGTGGGTCTTAAAGAGACTATAAAAAGATAGGATACTAGTAGTAATTAAGAAATATAAGTTTTTTATAAGAAAGACCGATTTTATAGGATTTATTATTAAGCTAGGAAAAATCAGCATAGACCTAAAGAAAGTTAAAGCTATAGTAAGTTGGCAAAAACTAGAGAATGTTATATCCCTTGCATTGATAGTGTACCTAGAGATGTGACCCGTGCACGCGATCGAAGAACATCAACTTCCTTACGTCAAAAGGCTTCCACGAACCAAATTTGGGTGTAGATTATGTCGCATACCCTCTGCAAAACGGGGCCGTGTTGGCAGGAGCACGTAGATCAACTTAACACCAAAGAATGAAGCTCTATATATAATATATATACGAAATTTAATATATTTGTGGCCTCATCTACGAGGCCTTGGTTATCTAGCAGAACGATTAACCGCCTACATATGCAGCTTCCTAATTGGTGCGCACGGAGCACAGCTCTAAGTACACATTTTATCAATGCAAGGGATAGTTAAGATTATTTCTAGGGTTTTGCAACTATTATAGGAGGTTTATTATATAGTAGTTAAAGAATATTAAGCTATTTACAAGACTTATAAAAAGGAGGAACTATAGATATGGGACAGTAAGCAGAGGAAGCTGTTTAAGGAACTTAAGGAGTTGTTTACCTAGGATCCAATTTTTAAAATCTACTAACTAAAGTTAGACACAGTTGTGGAAATAGATATATTAGACTTTGCACTAGGACGCATGGTATCTAGTAGCATACTATAGTTAAAAGATAATGCCACTAGAGTTAAACTATAATATCTATAACAAGGAGTTGTTAGGTATAGTTATAGTACTTAAGGAATAAAAAGCATTCTTATAAGGCATAGAGAAACTATTTATAGTTAAGATGGATCACAAAAACCTAATAGGATTCCTAATAATAAAGGAACTAAACTAAAAATAGGTTAGATAGGCAGAGATGCTTATAGAGTATTATTTTAAAATTTAGTATACTAAGGGTACTAAAAACGTAAGAGTAGATATACTTAGTAGAAAGGCAGAATTGTAAAATAAAGAAAAGCTGTTAGGGGCAATTCTATATAAAGATAAAGATAGATTAATTAGGTATAATTATCCTAAGATTATAGGAACCTATAAGACACTAAAGAGTGTATAGTTATAGAGAATCTAAGAGGTATAGGACAAGGATTTAGACTTAGAGCAATATGAGCACTAAGAGGCTATATATATGCCAAAGTTAATTATAAAGGAGTTTGTAGAAGAATTTTATAAGGGAATAATATAAGAATATAATAGGGCTATAGGCTTAGTATTAAGACTTTAAGAGGAATATAGTATTTAAGGAATCTGGGGATTAGCGAGATAGGTTATTAAGGAGTATCTAGATTATTAAAGAAATAAATTAATAAGGCATAAGCCGTATAGAGGGCTATAACCTATTAAAATACTAGAGAGACTATAGGAGGTTATATTATAGGACTTTATTATAAAGTTGCTAAAGTTAAAAGACCCTATTACTGGATAGGATTACAATGCGATCTTAGTAATAGTAGATAAGTTAACTGAGTAGGGCTACTTTATAGTATATATAGAGGAAATATTAGCAGAAGATATAGCTAAAATTTATATTAAAGAAGTGTTTGTAAGACATAGAGCACTAATAAAAATTATATTAGATAGAGATCTAAGATTTATAGTAGTATTTTAGGAGGTATTCTTAGCAGAATAAGGGGTTTAAGTAGTAATATTAACAGTATATTACTTATAGACAGACGGTTAAACAGAAAGACTAAACTAGATATTAGAATAGTATCTATAATATTATATTAATCACGTGTAGAATAATTAGGTATTGATATTACTAGTTATATAGTTTATATATAATACAACACTATAGGAAGAAATAGGCACGTTACCTTTTAAGGTAAATTATAGATATAAGCTAAGAATATTATTGTCACTATAATAAGTAAAGAAAATAAGTAGCACAGCTAAAGAGAGAATGGAGAATTTAGTAAATCTTTACAGTTACCTTAAGGAAATAGTAAAACTAGTATAGATAAGGATAAAAAGGTACTATAATGCTAAGAGATCTAAGGGACTAGATCTTAAGGAGGGAGATAGAGTATAGCTACTATATAAAAATTTTAAGAGTTAACAACTAAGCAAGAAGTTGGACTATATTAGACTAAGACCATTTACAGTTATAGCAAAAATCTTAAAAGTTATATACAGACTTAACTTACCAGAGAAAATAAAAATATACCCTATATAGTATATTGCAATACTAGAGCTAGCATATAGAAATATTAAGCCACTAGTCTATAAGGAAGATATATATAGAGGTTAAAAAGAGGACGAATAGGAAGTTTTAAAGATTATTAGTGTAACGGGACTAGCCCAGTTATAGTAGGAATGTCTTGGTGAAATACTTAACAGATAACTATATGAAACTATTTATAACTGTCTGCAACTATCTATAACTATCCGCAATTATCTACCGTTTTCCACTAAATTCCACTAATGTAATAGAATTTGGTCAAAACTTGTTAAAATCCACGTAGGCTTATACCCACGCGTCTACTTCTAAGACCCTAAATATTTAGTTATAAGTTTCCTATATTCTTTTCTTTTCTTTATATAATATCTTATACTCTATAAGAGCTATATACCCATAGATTTAGATAGAATTTATATTGTTCCTTTAAATCTTCCCTAAAGCCTCTTCGCGCCCTTATATTATATTGCATTAAAATAACCACTATTAAAATAGTAAATAAACCTAAATCCCTTTCGATAACCATAAGTATTATAACCCTAGTTAGGGAACAGTTAACCATAATATAATAGGTCTTTATAGACGCCTTAGCTTAGTAGCGGGCTGTACTAGAAGCTTAGTACTAGCGATTAATGGAAGTACTTTGTGAAGAACTCCGCAATATTAAGACATTTAAGTTATAGACCCTAATAGCAACACCTATAAATAAGATTAAAATAACGGTACCTAAACCTAACCTATTAAATACGAACACTAAACTAGTAATGGTAGTATAACTTACACCTATAGCGAACCTAGTACCTACTATAAAATCTAAAAAGCTCCTTAATCCTCTAATATTTAATAGAAACTAAAATAACCTACGTTCCTTTATAACTAAGCTCTGTTTTAAACTCTTAATAAACTACAATTAATACCCCGCTAAGGCTAGCAAGGTTAGCTATGGAATGTCTTATTTAAGTAAGGACGCTACATAAACTATAAATCCATTCTTCTATAATGGCACTTTTGTTAATTTTAAAACCTTTATCTCTCTACTAGAACAAATATATAATAACGCTAGCCATGAATATATAGCTGTTACCAAACTTAAAAACCTATAATAACAGAATTAAGACTTTACTAGCTTCTTTTTAGAAATTTTAGGTCTTATTAGCGAGCTAAATTAGAATAAAGCCACTAGAGTTACTGCTCTTTAATAAGCTATTTTGGATAAGATTAGAGCCTAGTTAGTAGGGAGAGAACTGCCAAAAAACCTATCTAAATTTGCTATAATATATTAACAAATTAATAAGGACCTTTAATATAATAAATAGACTTATTCTTTAAAGCCAACTACACCTTGCGTTTAAAATACTATAAAACTAATATATACCCTAAAGCGCGATCCGTCTCTAAAACCTAAAGGCCCTATATATAACCCTATAGACCTTAATACTGCTTAATCCTATACACCCTTAAGAACTAATAAATAAAGAACACAAGCTATAAATAGAGAATGTTTTAGATGCGGTAAAAAAGGATATATTTAAAAGCATTACCAAACTTACCCTTTTAAAAAAAATCCGCCGTAGTTCCTTCTAATCCTTAACTTATACCTAATCCTTAAATTATACCTATTCCTTAAGTTGTACTTATTCCCCAAATTATACCCACCCTATAAATTATACTTAGACACCACAAAGCACCTTACCCCCAGTTAACTTAAAAAACAAATTATCTTAAGGCCAAGTTGCGCCTTAGGATAAAAAGTGGAAGAGTATAAGTGTCTAGGCTCTTCTAGCGCTAATATACAACATAATTCCGTTAATATACTTAGCGAAATTTAAATACTTAGTGTCGGGAATTAGGCAAGCGGTCGTCACATAACGCCGCGGCACTAGCGTGGCGAGGAGTCTTAAGCTCCTCGCCCTTCCTCATTCCAAAAAAGAAGTATATTAACCAACATCACTGTAACCTACTCGAGTAGTCGTTATTGGTAAGTCACCCTGTGTAACCAACACTAATTAGTGGTTGAACATATAGTCAACCACAGAGCAGCTAGGTTATCGACAGAAGAGACAGTCTCGTGCAGGGGTTCCCGGCGATACTATGCTACCTTAGGCTTGCGGAAAACCAGTAATAGAAGTGTCACTAAGTACTAGGAGATACCAAGTTGCGTCCATTACGCAGAATAATCGCGTTTATGAAGATTTGGTTAAGTACTTTAGGTCAGAAGTGTTACTAAACCTAGGGTCCTAAGTCAACGTCTAAAACGCGTTAACTACGCCTTAAATTGCCTACCTTTTGACAGCAAACCTACGAGATCCTATAAAGCCGAAAATCCTACCTACCTTTGACGTATAATACCCCATTGATTCTACTTCTATTATGGCGTTGACCTACCTAAAGAAGTATAAGAACGATATTAACCTAGAGATATAGGACAAAGACATTGACCCTATAAACGCCGAGTAATAGGACCTGAACGGATTCTTACTATACTGTATAGTATAATACACAGACAGCGAATACAACGATACTATGCTATGGTATTGCATAAAGGAGGACTTTATTAGATGGACAAAGGAAACATAGGCCCTCGCGAAGAAGAATATCGTATAAGACTTCCGTAACTTCCTTTAGGAGAATGGAGTATTTGTCCCTATAGATAGAGACACTATTAGAGATAATATTTAGGAGCAAGTTATTAATGTAAAAGAAGAGTATAAATGGACTCTATAAGAGATTAAGCACTAATTACGCAATATAAAGAAGCTTAACTCACGATAGAATCTAAATAATATACCAATAAAGACACGTTCTAATTCCATTACTCTAGGCACAAGTTCTTACGTGCCATATCCATCGCTTCCACTAATTCAACCCACAACTTTAACTACTGCCCCCCAAGAGCAAGCGCAAGACCCCCTTGCTTCGCGATTTAATAACCTTCGAACTCTACTACAGGAAGATTAGGTACCACGCCGTATTCTATTAAGCTCTATATCTCTACTGCAGCCTATAAAGCAATCCCCACCTTAATCTCTAATGCAATTTCAACGTGGCCTAATACAGCTTGGAGGCACCTTAAAAATGCTTACAGAGCTTACAAAACTCTATTTAGACTAGGAGAAGAGGTTTAGCAGGGAACTGTATAATATCCTTAATTTAAAGCTGCGTATCTTCTATAACTATTGCTAGAAGGTTGGACTGGAACCTAACTAATATCATAACGCTTATTCCGTTATACTTAAGGGCCGCGCCAGTACCTTCTATTATAATTATTTGGTAGGAAAAGGATACAATTTCAACCGAATAATATATAAGACAAGATGCCACTTTAAAACAGAAGAGAATAAGCAGCAGTATATATTAGAGTGGAGAGAGACTACCTTCCTAAGAATTATTGCTATAAACCTAGATGCCTCTTAACTTGACTACCTTCAAAAGCTCTTTAATTAACTTTAGATAATTCAGCATAGTTTATCTAAATTATATTAAGAGGACTTTAGCCTACGCAATTAAGTTATTAGCGTATGCTAAGGTATTAAAGAATGTAACCTTGCCCTCTTTAATCCTGTAAATACTTATAAAGGAGTGTGTGCTTAATTAAGATCCTCTATTAGCACTGCTCTGCGCTTTTAAGAAGTATAGCAATTTAATACCTAACCCTAACCTACTTTAATTAACCCGACTAACCAACACGATCATAACTGGACTGATCGAACATATAGTGGCTGGGGTAGGGGATACGGCAGAGGGTACGATTAACATCAACTATAAAGAAATTGTGGAGGTCCTTGTAGAAGTTTATCTTAAAATAATTAACAGAAGAAATGCTACGTTTGTGAGAAGCCAAATTGCTAGTTAACTAGGCACCCTCTTAACAGACAAAAAAAGGTATATAATAAGTTTCGCTAGAGCGCACAAAACGTTAGAAATTATAAGGTTACTATAGCCTACTTTTAAAGCTTCCTAGTTTAATATAAAGGCGAAGAAGATCTTAAGGGTGAGGTTAACAAGGCCGAACAGCTCCTTATAGATATAGAAATTGAGGACTACTCTCCCAACCAATACTTCACCAAGTATAGTGAGGTAAATGGCACATAAACTGTTACTATCCTTAACGACCAATCTACGCTCCATTCTATTACAAAGTTAGATATCTTTAACGAGCCAAAAGAAAATTCCGTGTTCTCCTTTAATAATAGATACTCGGCAAACGTCTTCTATGGTATTATGCTAGATACTAAAGCCGCAGGAGTATCTATAGTAGGAAAACCTTAAGTTCAAGCTCTTTAGCAGCTTAATAGCTCTGTTTAGATCAACTAATTAACGGCAGGCTAATATACAATTCGCTTTAGCAAGGGTACTGCAATCTCTCTTGGTATAATTAAGGTCCAAACTCCGTTAGGATATATCACTTTCTATATTATTCCCACAAACACCCCGTTTCTATTCTGCATCTAAGATATGGATAAGTTAGGCGTTAAGCTTAATAACCTTAAGAATATACTCATTTAGGGAGATAATCGGGTGCCCGTTATACGCAAGTGGGGTCACCCTTAGTTGCTCCTTCAACAGCCAGAAAGGAGCGTTGCTTAAAGCCATTTAACTAAGTTGGAGTTATGTTAACTACACCATCGCTTCAGTTACCTATCAGTTTATAGATTGCTTAGGGTTCTTTAGCAAGTAGGTTATAAAGTCAAGGCTAAGACAATTGAGCATCTTATAAAGTACTGCTATTACTGCTAAATAAACCAGAAGTCCCCTGGCCGATTTAAGTTCACCCTTAAAGATAACTACAACTTTAACTTCTGTATTATTATTAACATTATATATCTTAGCGGCAAGCTAGTACTCTAAGTTGTTAACCTCTTAACCTTCTTTTAAGCCGCACGTTTTCTAAAGGATATGTCAGCTAGGAACGCATGGGATACTCTTTAATTATACTAGATTAATATCTACCTAGGACCCCCTAATTAAGTTATTTATAACGCAGGAAGGAACTTCTTATCTACAGAGTTTCGGCAATAGGCGAAGGCAATAGAAATTAAGGTTAAGGAAGTCCCTATTAAGGCACATAATAGTGTTAAAAAAGTAAAATAATATCACACGCCATTACGATAAGCATATAAGATTATTTCTTTAGAACTAGAGGGCGCTAGCAAAGAGCTTATCTTATAGATAGCTATTAAGGCTGTTAATAATTCCGCTGGCCTAGATGGGCTCGTACCTATATTACTAGTCTTTGGCGCCTACCCTTAAATAACTAACAATTCTCTACTATCCCTATCCGTTACGCAACAAGTGGAGGCTATTCGCAAAGCAATAAAAGAGGTGCGACGTCTCTACGCCACACGCTAGGTCAACAACGCACTAGAAATAAGAAATGGCCTAAATACCTTAACTACGCTTAATCTGCCACTCTAATCTAAGGTACGCGTATGGCGTAAAAAGGGAGGATAGTTAGGCCCACATAAACTTATTGCAATTAATGGTTAGACTTATACTCTTTAGATGCCCTATAGACCCACTTAATTCCACCTAACCATTATTAAGCCTTACTATAGAAACGACAGTTTTAAGCCTTTATAGAATGCCCTAAAGGATACCCTAGAGGAGAACTACAATCAATATACTCTAGAAGGCGACTATAATCCTAATACAATTGTAGCAGATATGCCGCAACTATAACATGGTAGAGGTCGCCTAAAGGGATTATAAAATCGCCAACACCTTATTAATTTCGAAGAGCAATTTGTTACTGCTATTAAGAGTAGAGACAAGTTATTAATGGCCTTTATAACAGCTAAAAAGAAGGCTGACTTTAAGCTCGCAAAATAGCTCTAAAAAAAAGGCTATATTATAACTCTAGGAGCTTCTTTCCAAGCATCTAATAAGCAGGAGATCGACGGTCTTATTATAAAAGAAGTCTTTAAATTCAAGAAGTATAACCCTACTAAGTTTAATAGAGTTTGCATCTTTAAGTTAAGAATAGTTAATAAGATTAAGGGCAAAGCTACTAATACCCTATTTAAGAAGTTGAGACTGGTCATTTAAGGTTATAACAATAACGGTAAGGAAGTAATTCTTACGCAATCCCCTATAATTTAACGAGCTAGTCAGCGAGTTATTATTGCGCTAGCTCCCTCCTTAATAAAGAATAGAATAGCGGTTTATTTATAAGATATTACTTAGGCCTATACCCAATTAGAGACGCGCCTTTAGCGCTTAATACTAGCATACCTTCTAGAGCAAATTTGCTACTAATATCCCAAAGATACAATTATAGTTGTACTTAAGCCATTATATGGAATTGCAGAGGCAGGAACTTATTAGTGGGCTACTTATAGTAAGCACTATAAAGAGAAGCTCTTAATAACTACTTTTATATTTAATCCCTACTTCCTTATCACAACTATGGGAACTCTATTTGGAATCGTTAGTATATAAACCAATAATACAATTATCTTAGGAGACGACTAATTCTTAGCTCTTAAAGAAGATAAGCTAGTAAAGGCAAATCTTATAGCAAAGCCAAAGGAAAAGCTTAATTTAACCATACTATTACTCTTTAATAGATGCATCCTCTCCCTAAACGAGGATTCCATTGCTTTGCGCCAGAAGGGCCAAGGCAAGAAGATTAACGTTATTAACGTTAATTCTCTAAAGTAAGGATACATAGAGCAACGCGCTTGCAGAGCTTATATTGTTTCTATCTATTAACCCAAGGCTTCATTTAATCTCTCTATTGCTGCCTAATACTAGGAACCAACTAAGGATAACATTCTTGCCCTAAATAAGCGTCTTTACTAGCAAATAAATCATCTTGATTAGGGACTACTCTATATACCTATTAACCTTCCTACTACTAAGCTCTTTGTATTTGTTAATAGATCGTTTATAAATAACAAAGATTTTAGCTCCTAGCTAGGATATAAGATTATTATCGCAAACAAATCTACTAGAGAGAATAACTTTATAATCCATAGCAACCTTATCTATTAGAGCTTAACTAAGAGTAAGTATATTACTCAAAGCGTTCTAGCGTTAGAGATATATAGAATAATTAGCGAAGTTAATATAGTAATTACAATTAGAACTACCCTTAAGATAATTATAGATTGGCTTAAACTCCCTACTATTCCTATAATTGTGTGCACCGACTTATACTCCCTCTATAAGTATTTAGTTAAGCTTGGTACCATAAAGAAGAAGCGTCTTATAATCAATATTATGGCACTTTGGCAATCCTATAAGCGTTAAGAACTCTTTAAGATCTGGTGGATTAATGGCCAAGACAACCTGGTAGATGTGATAACGAAGGCAAACCCAAATAAGGCACTAGAGACGTTCGTTAACACAAATACTCTGCGTGTATAAGTTAAAGGTTGGGTTAAAAGGGAGTAGGAGGTATAGCAATTTAAGAGCAGCTAATTAGGATTTTCTATGCCCGGCATAAAAAATTGCTATTGGCTCGCTTATAACTAGCGCCTTGGCAGCCCTAACATGATGTCCACCTGTAACTCCAAGTAAGAAAGCACCACGTGCTAAGAGGCAAATTTTAGGACAGTGAGACTTATATTACGGTAGCAATAGTAAGTAAGGAGGATTAATATTTGTTACGCTAGTCAAGTAGTATTTGTATATAGATGGCAACTACAAAAGAAGAGTTGCTAGTATTGGGAATTAGGCAAGCGGTCGTTACGTAACGCCGCGGCACTAGCGTGGCGAGGAGTCTTAAGCTCCTCGCCCTTTCTTATTCCAAAAAAGAAGCATATTAACCAACATCACTGTAACCTACTCAAGTAGTCGTTATTGGTGAGTCACCCTGTGTGACCAACACTTAGAAAATAGAAGGAAGTATAAATCCTTATAGACAGCGGAGCTACTAGCATAGGCTTTATTAATACAAACTATATAAAAACTTAACGCCTAAATTTAAAGAAACTTAACAAACCCTAAGGCCTATAAGGCTTTAACGGCAAACCCTTAATATATAGCGAACTAACGCACTACGCTCTTGTAAAATTACGGATAGGTAAATACCTTAAATATATTTCCCTATTTATAACACCCTTAAAGTATTATAAGATAATCCTTAGATATAAATGGCTCAAGTAATATAACCCTTTAATTAGCTAGGTTAAAGAAATACTAAAGTTCCGTATAACCTACTACTAAAGTTATTACTTAAAAAACCATTTACCCTATAGATATATATATAACTATTCAAATTTAATATAATATAAATTACCCTTGCTATAAACCTTAAGCTAATATAATAAATCTATAACTACTAATTATGGTAAAGAATGCGAAGATGTTATATTAAAACCTCTTAAAATTTATATAATATAGGCCGTGCCTTTTATCTTATTAGCAAAAAGACAAGATTATAAAATCTTTACTATAACTATAGAAGATATTAAGAAAGTACTAGAACTAAAACAGTATCTTAACCCTTAACCTTTTATACCTAAAGAGTACCACAACCTAATTAATAAGTTTAAAAACCAATTTATAAACTAACTAGCCCTATACTAAAAGAAGTATAATTTTAAGATATAACTTAAGCCTAGCATAATACTAAAGTTTGGTCTACTATACGGTATATTATAAGAAGAACTACTTATAATGCAATAATACCTTAATAAGTATCTAGAAAAAGGATTTATTTGTTCTAGTTAATCCTTATTTACCTTACCTATACTATTTATTAAAAAGCTAGAAAGAGGCCTAAGACTCTATATTAATTATTAAGCCCTAAACGTAATTATAATTTAAAACTAATAACGTATTTCACGGGTGAGCTGGTCAAACGGGTGAGCTGATCACTTCAAAAACACACCAAAAAATGGAAAAATCAGACTTTAATATCTTAACAACCACTTAATAATAATTTTTAATAATTTAAATTTAGACTTTTATATATGCTCTACAGCCTCTATTAAAGTTGCATAGTAAATGGTTCAGTAGTTTTTAAGATATAGTGAT
>Ga0307507_10007260_pt1 | contig 16253 bp, 17 predicted proteins | sample 7_EM_MG_FD_207223 | JGI IMG/M metagenome (GOLD analysis project Ga0307507, IMG submission 207223) | Populus trichocarpa ectomycorrhiza microbial communities from riparian zone in the Pacific Northwest, United States - 7_EM | ecosystem: Host-associated > Plants > Roots > Unclassified | place... | reverse complement strand
ACCCAGTTAGGGCACATGACTTGTTTTGTGAGTTTTGATTGGTTGCGAGATAGGGCGCAGCTGACTCGGACGAGTCAGCTGATGGATTTAACACTATGACTCACTATGAGTCATGAGTTGCGTGACGCGAGGGTATGAGTCATGCAGGGTTAGGGTTGAGGGAAGAACCCCTATATAAGGGCACCCTCGGGGCAGGAGATTTGGGTTCTTCACGCAACCATCTAAGTTCTTTCATGCTATTTACTTTCAATACAAAGATCTTTATCTACCACGCTTTCGGGAATCAAGACACGACTGTCTTATAGGAGCCTAGCGATCGACGTTGCTAGATAGGAGTCAACAGACTTAGCTATCGCAACAGCTATTGGGCCAAGAGAAGCGATCGTTAGAAGACTATCGGTTACCTGCTGCAAGTATCACCCGGAGAGGAGAGGATTGTAACAACCCTCTGGGCATGGGATTTGGGTTCTTCACCCAACCATCTAAGTTCTTTCATACACTATACTTTCAAATACGAAGATCTCTATCTATAATACTTCTGGGAACCAACACACGACTGTCTTATATGAGCCTAGCGATCAACGTTGCTAGATAGGAGTCAACGGACTTACCTATCGCAACAGCTATTGGGCTAAGAAGAAGTGATCGTTAGGAAACTATCGGTTACCTGCTGCAAGTATCACCCGGAGAGGAGAGGATTGTAATAAGAAGCTTGGGAGGACGAAATACGATTCCCCACAGCCTTGGGAAAGGCCATTGGAGAAACCACAAAACGTCCAGCTCAACCTCTATCAGAATACGAACACGCCAAACACCAAGATATCCGGTTCTGGCTAACTACCTGCAAGGATTCTTTCGATTGAAACCCATACCAGTGGCAGGACAAGGCGGACCGTATTAAATACGCCTTGTCCAAACTTAAAGGATCACAAGTATCATCCTTCACTATGACCTACCAGAACCAAATGACCGGCAAATTAGAAGATGTACGACATGAAGGTTACGAATTATGGGACGTCTTTGCCGAACAGGCTATACGTCGATTCAGTCCCACCCATGAAGAACAAAATGTCCTACGAGAAATGTTGAAGGTCCGATACAAGAATGACATTAACCAATTTCTATTGGAATTTGAAAATTGGCATGTTAAGGCAAAGGTTACTGGAATCGCCTTCCCAAAGTTGATCAGAGAGCAAATCCCAGATGAGGCTGTACCGCGAATGTCAATGTATCAAGAATACGCCGACGACAGAGATTGGATAGAAGCTTTCCGATACGCTGTCTGCGAGGAAAACGATTTCGAGGAAGGAAAAAGGCTTAAGGACAATAATTTCTCCGGGTCGAATTCAAGTCGGAAAAGGAAACCTGACGAGCCAACAACGGCAAAGACAACGACAAAACCTAAGTCTCCCGCTAAAGAGAAAAGGGTATACCAGGCGAAGAAAAAGGAGGAGGAGGTAGACAAAGGGAAGGTGGCGCCCCGGCAGAAAATTAACCATCGAGTTTGGGCCGACGCACACACCGGTATCGAGCACAAAATAGTTGACGAACGAAAAGCAAAGGGGCAATGCACTAGATGTACCCTAACAAACCATGGATGGAAGCACTGTCAGAAAGAAATTCGAGTCAGCACCATCCAAAGGAAATAGTTCATGTTACCGGAAGGAAGATCGAGCTATCGAAAGCCTAGAAAGCCAAGAGTAGCCGCCGTGGCTGAGGATAGCCGTGCAGAAACCTCACGACAAGCGAGCCAAAGGCCACTAGCATGGACCTTTATGGAGGATGAGGAGTTATTAAAGCTCACTGGCACCAATGGCCATGGCATGTGGGTATTCCGGCCATCGAACGGGGAATCGAAACAATCTGAAGTGAACTCTTCAGCTCATACCCTTTGAGTGCATCGGTCCCCAAAGCGTGATAAGTTCTGACTGGGAGTCAGGTAGAACCTGGGTGTTGTACCGCGAAGACGTTCAAAAGGCTATATCCTAGATAAAATCGAGAGAGTAGCGAAGGAACCCACCTTGAGCAACACAACCCAAAAATGGCTCTGCTTGGTGGGGGGACCCCTAGGACAAACGACGGTTAGTAGAAAACCTAAGAGGACACAAGGACTGGAAGAGAAGAGCCAAGTACGGAACTCGAGCCGAGGTGATGAGTGAGAAACTGGCATCAAACGAAAGTAACACTAGCGTAATCGTCCCCAGAGGCTGGTCTTAATGTACTGAATTGAAAACGATTAAAAGAACAAAGTCTCACGATGAAAAATAACCCACGAGTGCTATGGGTCACACTAGACGATAACAAGACACCCTACTTGGTTGTCATGTTGGACGAGGCGCGCGACCTAACTTGAAGATTTCTCTCATAGTAGTTGGGCAAGTTCATTGCACACACAGAACCGCTAGTCACCTCATGAAGAAACTTCAGCTCGGGCTGCAGGAATTAGGCGATAGGTACGGTGGACTCCTCGTAACTACCGATAAGTGTGGATAGGTCGGTTTGAACGGAAGGCGAATCCGAGCCGCAAAGCACGAATCATCAGACGAACTACCCCTGGTTTATGGAAATCCCTCGGCAGGGAATGAAGACCGCTAGTAGTGGGCTGCCCGATATACAAACAAACCGGATTTTATCATTTTCCGAAAAATCCTACCCTCAAATTTCCAAACCATCATCAACTAATTTTATATTTTCAATAATATTTGGTGAAGGGAAAAAGCAGTTTGTCGGAGGAGGCTTCAGGAGCCGAAACTGCGCAATCGCAGTAACAAATCCAAAAGATTACCACAAGGAAAAGAGTTATTGAGACACGAGGCCCACGGCCCAAGCGAACAAAACACAAATCAAGTCCACAACACTACGAGTGCCCTGAAGGAAATGCCTTCCTTGTCATATCGGACAAACGGCACAAAATTAAAGTATTACTAAACTCTGGCTCAAACATATTCCTCCTAAACCAAAACACCGCACCCACCCTCAAAGTACCTTACGAAATAAGACACAACCCGCTTAAGATAACCGGATTCAATGGCGAAGTATCCTTCACAGGAGGGGACTACTATTCTCATCCAATTCAACTGGAAATCGGTACCAATGGCCATACAACTATGGTCTCCTGCGAGATTGCAGACGCCAGAAAATATGATATGATCATACAGTTCGGATGGTGGCACCACGAACATCCGATAAGAAATATTGAAGCCCCTGAAAAATGGTGTTTCGAACAGGCCAAATGTGTGGAACATGTACGAGATGCAGGCATTGCCGACATGTTTGATTGGGAAGCGACGGTGGCTTTCGATGAAGAAGCAAGAATGATAGGGAGGATCGGATCCACAAGACAAGAGGTGGTACAACTAGAAGGATTGCCAAAGCTGTATTGGCAGTACAAGGAATTGTTTGAGAATGAAAAAGCAGAAATGCTGGCTCCTAGGCGAACCTTCGACCGTGCGATCGACCTCAAGGACGGAGCCACTCCACCCTGGGGACCTATATACCCAATGTCGGCATACCAATTAGAAGAATTAAACAAATATCTTCAAAAAATATTAGCCGAAGGGAAAATAGTTTATAGCAAATCTCCAGCAGGTGCACCAATCCTGTTTGTCCCAAAACCTGACGGGAGACTACGATTATGCGTGAACTACTGCCAACTAAATAAATTAAGCAAACTCAACAAATACCCTCAACCGCTCATGACCGAACTGAGGGAGAGAGTAGCGGGTACGACCATCTTCACCAAACTAGACCTAAAAGACGGTTACCATTTAATTCGGATCAAAAAGGGGGATGAATGGAAAACCGCTTTCCACACCCGATATGGACATTACGAATACAAAGTAATGCCATTTCGTTTGGTAAATGCACCCGCCGCATTGCAAGCCATGATGAACACTATCCTGCGAGAATTTCTGGAGCACGGAGTTGTAGTATATTTGGATGATATTCTAACCTACTCAAAGACAATAGAAGAGCACGAGGCCCTAGTTAAACAAGTAGTAGCCAGGCTGGAACGCCACGATGTCGCAGTATCCTTGAAGAAATCCGTGTTCCATGTCAATACAGGCGAATTCCTGGGATATGTCGTAGGAAAAGACAGAGTCACCAGGAGCGAAAAGAAGGTTTAGAGTATCCTAAATTGGAGAGCCCCACGGTCGGTAAAAGATGTACAAATCTTTATTGGTTTCGCAAATTTGTACCCACACTTCATGAAAAACTGCTCAAAAATTTGCAAACGAATTACTGAGACGTTGAAAACCAAGGGTGGAAAACATTTATGGTTTTAGGGAGAAGAACAGGACAAAGCCTTTGAGGAACTTAAGCGAAGATGTACCCCAGCACCTATCCTAGCACACTTTTATCCGGACTCAAAAACTGTAATCGAGACAGACGCTAGCGACTTTGCACTAGGCTGTATCTTTTCCCAGTATTTGGGAAAACGATTACACCCATTCGCGTTCCACTCACGAAAGCTAAACGATGAGGAACGAAATTATGAAATTCATGATAAGGAGTTATTGGCAATCTTGGAGGCATTCCAAGAATGGAAACACTACCTGTTGGGAGCAAACAACCCAGTAACTGTATACACCGACCACCAGAACCTGCAATACTTCCTCACGACTAAGGTCTGGAACCCCCGACAGATCCGATGGGCTCAGTGGCCTGCCAATTTCAATTTTAAAATAGTGTACGGCTCCGGCCGCAGAGGGGGCAAGCCTGATGCATTAAGCAGGCGGCCAGAGTACTGCCTTGAGGAGGGAGCTAAGCATCGCGAACAAACTATTTTGAAACCAGAACATTTTGAAGTTTCACTTTGCCACAGTACGGACCGAATTCAGGTCGGCCTCGTTGAATGCTAAAAGTGGACAACGAACCGGCTCAAAATAAAAAGACTGCAACAAAACGCGATAATCTCCACAAAAGGTTCCAGGATGGCAGCTAGACATGACATTTACGCCTTAAAAGATGGCACCATACCAACCCAAAGACAGATGTTAGTGGATACCGGAATCGCAATAGGACTACCCAGAGGAACATACGGCAGGCTGGCGGCAAGAATTGGCATGGCAAATAAACATGTAGTAGCAGTAGGCGGCGGTGTCATAGACGCAGATTACACCGGCGAAATAAAAGTGATATTAAGGAACCACGGGAATGCCAGCTACCAATTCAAGCCAGGCGATCGTATCACACAACTAATCGTAGAAAACATACAAACACACCATGCCATTGATATCGATAATCTCGAAGACAAGGAAAGCAGAACTCAGGGATTCGGCTCAAGCGACATCGGTCCCAAACGGGTAATTACATGTGAAGAACTCAAAGTCAAAATGTGTTTCCTAAACCCAGATCCACAGGACAACTCATATTTTGACCAAGAAGAGATTCACACACACAGCAGGCTACGAGACGAAATAATGATGCTGTCCACTGCCCTGATTACAGCAATACAAATGCAAACTATGGACGACTCATTTCTAGACAGAATAAGAGTGGCAGGAAAAGAGGATGATACTTGGACAGCACGAAAAGGGGAGTTAAGCTGGTTAAAAGAAAAACGGGAAGCACTACCGAAGCACTGGGAACTAGAAGATGGACTACTCTACTACAAGAATAGAGTATTCATTCCTTCAAAAGAAGAACTCTTAACCAAGATCGCAAAAGGATGTCTCGACTCCACGGTAGCTGAACACTTCAGACAAGAAAAAACCATTGAATTGGTTACACAAAACTTCCACTGGGAGAAACTCAGCAAATGGATAAACGACTATGTCCGGTCATGCGACCAATATCAACATAACAAGGCTTCACGACACGCGAAGTATGGGTTACTCCAACCATTAGAAGTACCCTACGCAGCAAGGACCTCCATCTCAGTGGATTTCATTACACAGTTACCCGAGTCCCAAGGAGAAACCCAGATCATAGTAGTAGTGGATCGTTTTACAAAAATGGCAGATGTTATTGGCTTAGCGACAAATGGGACCGCAAAAGACGTTGCGGATACCTTCCTTAAAGAGGTTTGGAAACTTGACGGACTCCCCTCTGAAATCGTGTGGGACATGGACACAAAGTCTTTTGGGCGATTTTTGGGAATCATTGTACAAAGCATTAGGCATCAAACGGCGAATGTCAACGGCATATCACCCACAAACGGACGGAAAAACCGAAAGAACCAACCAAGTGCTGGAAGATCACCTTCGTAACTTCGTCAACTATGACCAAAACAACTGCTATCAGTTGTTACCGTTGGCTGAATACGCCTAAAACAATTTAAAGCAAGTGCACACAAACTAACCACCTTTTCGCCAACTACGGGTTCCATCCACTGATGGAATGGATGAAGGAAAGAGAGGCTCAAAACCCAGGGGCCACAATGTATACGCACTGGATGAAAACAGTGCAGGAAAACGCAAGGACAACTCTCGAACAAACAAGAGAGGCCATGAAGAAAGACTACGACCGGCGACGGACACCACAGCCCGACATCGAGTTAGGTGACTTGGTAATGTTAAACACAAAAAAAAAGTTTAAAGCAAACAACCAAGAAGAAAGTTCACCCCACGATTGTACCCCCCTTTTAAAGTCTTAGAGAAAAAAGGAAAAAGGGTGTTCAAACTCGATATCCCGGCTCGCTGGAAGATCCACCCAGTATTTCACGTCTCGCTATTAGAATCCTATAAAGTCTCAGACCAACCCAACCGAGAACAACCCCCACGAGAACCCGAGGATGTCGAGGCTGACCTGGAAGGGGAGATGGAAAGAATCGTTAAAAGTGAGATAATGACCTACACAAGAAAGGTCAGAAGGGTAAACAAGGAGTACAAGGAACTCCGAGACTTTGTAAGATGAGCAGGATGCTCAGAGGATGAAAATACCTGGGAACCACCAGAGGGGTTGGAAAACGCCAGGAAAGAGGGGGAAACTTTTCATAGGGAAAATCCCAAAATGCCAGGGCCGAACTTGGATGAGTAGTATGAGAAAGGTTTTCCACAAGTGGACAACTAAACGCTTCTGGTTTTTACCCCTACCATACAGAGCTCATAAAAGATTGAGAATGTATTATAGTTAGACAAAATGTATTCGGGACGAAACTTAAGAGGAGGGAGCTCGTGTTAGCCACAGAGCTCCTTGAAGGATAAGGGTGTCAAGTTACCCTACCTATGTGCACGAACCTCTAAAAAAGACTTAGCAACACCCCACGACAGCCCCGACGTTGGGACAATAGGTCACCATAGGTGGTCTGGGAAGTTGCGTCCCCTCACCAAAGAAAGAAGTAAAGAAGACCCTACTTGCAACACCACATACGTCGCGGCCATCTGTCCAACCGGTTCCTGTTCGCAGAATATATGACAGGAGACCTCAGAGCACCGGATGCAGGTGAAAGCATCTCAATCGGAAGAAATCGTACAGAGTTACAACCACTACAAGAATGGGTATCGGAAAGTGGATCCAAACTCACGGGCCGTATCTACCGTAGTTAGGCTTCCTCGGTCTGGAAAGGCGCCCAGTAACCAGTAGAAATGCACTATGCCCAGAAAGGGAGTCGGGGAACTCCCAAAGGGGTTGTTGGCAAGAGACCTATAACTATTGTCGAATCCATAGGGTCGATCGATAGGAAAGAGTCGTGTGATGCCGGTTAAGACAAAGGAATGCCTCCTGCAGACCAAGTCAAAACTGAGCCAACAATATGAAGACTGGCCATCTTCTATCCCAGCGAATAATTGTCTGACATGCGAACACATGGAGACTATTTGTAAATCTATTTAGCAACAGATACATGTTCGTATAGCCATCTACCTGGACGGGCGCTACACCCTCCCCATGTGCGAATCTTATGTGGCAATAAGTTACGCAAATCAGAGTAGAAAGATAACGGATGTTCATGGTGAAGTCGGGCTCCCACTTCAAAGAAGTCGAGCTATGTGATGGAAAGATCCTTAGTTATAGGAAGAGATTTTGTAGCCCGCGAACACCCAGAGGCGGAATATAAATATTGAGGTGTCTTCGTAGCTGTTATCCATCATCAAGCAACGGAGAAGAGACCTTAACAATATATACACGTTAACCAATAATTATCATTTCACCTACTTTATTAATCTACCTTGGTCTTCGTCTCCCTAGACGTATTCTCCGAAGTACCAACGAACGGGCTTAGTATATTCGCTTGTCATTAGAATACTACTACCCCAATAGCAATTCCGTCTGTTATCTTACAGAACTCGTGTTCCTACCCTATGGGCATCCTGAGACGGGAGCGCACACTTAAGTCTCTCAGACACCTTTGCGCTATCATCGCTGTCATTTAATGACTTCTCGCATAATTGTATTTTAACTAATAATAACTATGACGCAGCTCTGAATCGAACACGTGACCTTATAGTCGAAGCCCCGTGACTATCATCTTAAGCTACACCGATATGTATATTCTAGTTGTATTTTGACTGATTGGTACGCAGGGGTCTGTGCATGAGCCTTATGGGTTAGCATTCTTGGTATGCCTAACACCTCACCATCATCTTTGAAGGCATCGGACCTTTGGTATTGAAGTCCAACTTTTGAGGCTGCCATTGTAATAGCGGTTGGGGCGGGGGGGTGGTTGATGGATCCGGAATTGTGTTTCTTTTTCCACAATGGTCTTCCAGTGAATGAAAAATGTCCGCTAGCAGATTCTAAAAAACTGGATGATAATGGGAGAAAGGTTTATGCCCTGAAAATAGAAATAGAGCGGGCCTGGCGGACTATAAAGGGAGATAAAAAGAGTTCTGAGGATGATAAATGGCTGTCAGAAGGTTATTAGCTAGGAATATGCAGATGGATAGTACTGAATTGGTCTGGGGATATACCTGTAATACCGCGGAGGAGTGAGAGGTTTTGTAGAGCTTTTTGGGTTCTATTAGGATGCATGGATTGATATATGAAGGATGTGATTGTGATTCGGGAAAGGAGCATGAAGAGAGGATACATGGGGGTGAGGGAGAGCTTATTTAGGCCGCTGGGGTTCGCACAATCGTACCCTGTACAAACTTGAATAATGATATCTTGAATCTTGAAAGGTCAGGTGATCCATACACAAAGGCGAGAAGCTTCATATAAGGTTTTAAGCCGCAACAGAGCCATGGAGGAGCCGCAGCCTCAGAGCCAGGACCTTGCTAAACCGCCCAGGACCTGCCCCGTGAAAACTTAGTTAATGGCAGCTTGAATGTTGGGACCTGTCCGTCATCCTACTAAACAAACTTGAAGTTTTCCCTGATCCAACCCTTGAAAGAAATCTGCCTTTGGCTTTCAAAGACTAAATCAGCTGCAGTCCGCCTCCACCAATTAGCTCAGCCAGACCACTTGAAAGAGAAACACCACACGAGCACGATGACCTCAAATACAACAAAGTGTTCTTATTGCAGGCGACGCTATCAACAGGCCGCTGCATACGAGGAGCACCTTCAGACAATGCATCTTGATATCGTTCTATCGCTCCGTGCGAATGCGGACCTGACCTCGCCAGGGCCGCCTCCTTTTTTACACAATGAAAACATCAAGCAGAGCGACTCAGACTACGAATCTGATCACAGGCTGGAGATCACAGATTACCGCGCAGTAAGTAGTGAGATAGATGATGATATGCAGAACAATTCAGATGCGGAGGACGTTTCCCACCCGCCAGTCTGCCGGCGCTCATCGAGTCAAGAAACTCTTTCTGGTGCTGGCAGAGCACCCAGCGATGTTGCTGGCTATACCGAGCTGAATAGGGCCATGACATATGACCCCTGGAACCCTTTCTCATCCGAAGATGACTTTAATTTGGCTGGCTGGCTATTCCGGAGCAAGGTAGCCAAGTCGCAGATCAACGCGTAGTTTGCAGAAGGTTTGGGTGGCACAGATCGCGGATCATTCGCGTCCGCCTATACCATCCGACAACACCTCAACGTTCTGGACCCATTTTTCTGAGTACTACATGGTGCGGACGGAAGCCGTTATCGATGACGGTCGACATGCACCAACTCCCTATTATCGGAATATTATCGACTGTGTCCACTACTCGATACGCCCGGTCGCGTATAGATCAGATATAGACTACGTATCTATTCAGGAATATGATTCGAGTGGGGAGCGATGATACTCTGAGATGCACACGGCGGACTGGTGGTGAGATACACAGGTATGAAATAGTTTCTGACAAGTTTCAAGTGGTCGGTATTTCAAGTGCTAATAGCCCATTATGTTCCTTGGTAGAAAACGCTACCCCCCGGGTCAACAGTGGTACCCATTATCGGATTGTCGGACCAGACTCAACTTACCAATTTTTTGAGAGATAAGAAAGCCTGGCTGGTATACGTGACGACCGGCAATATCCTTTCGCAGACGAGAAACAGCCATGTCAAGATGCCAATCCTGCTTCTGGCATTGCCCCCAGTACAGCCAAAGTTCACTGGTGAATCAGCCCGCGCCGACGAAGCCCAGCGGCAGATGAATGCGGATGTCCTGCGGACTGTCTTCGATCTTGTCCTTGCGCCATTACAACAGGTTGTCCAAGAAGGAACAGTAATGAATTGTGCAGACGGCACAACACGCCTTTGTTTTCCCATCTTGTCAGCCTGGATCGCGGATCATGCTGAACATGCGGTCTTGCACAGAATAGGCAGCAAGTTGTGCCCAAAGTGTGAGATTCTGTGCAAGAAGCTTGGTGGGAATGCGCTGAAAATGTATGAGACCCGCGACTACATCCTCTATAGAGAGAAAGCCTTGAGGCATGAGCCCACAGAAGTGGCCGGTATTGCAGAATACTTTCACCAGGTGGGCGTGAAAATAGCAAATAATGTATTGGCCAGACTCAACAAAGTAAACCCCACCAACCTAGATAAGCCAGACCTCTTACACAATATTTACCTCGGCCTATTCAAACATATGATGGAATGGGTGGAGGGGTTTCTGAAAAACCATAAATGGCAGCAGGCGTTCGACGATGTCTGGAAAGAAATTCCGCCTGATTCCAGACTCACCGTACCAAAAAAGGCCTATCGTGAAGTTACACAATAGCAGGGAAAGGAAATGCGCAACCTCAGCCACTGTATTTCGGCTGTATTGGCGTCCGCATTGTGAAATCCAGACAGTTCTCAGTGTCACTATTCCAAGACCCCTTTGAAGTGTGTCAGCGCGCTAGTTGACCTCTCTCTCATGGCCCAATACTGCAGTCATACACCAGATACACTTATCTACATGGAAAGATATCTGCAGACATTTCACAGGACCACGGACATTTTTCTTGAGTTCTGTACCTCGAAGGCTACGCGTGCAGAAGCCAATGGTCAGGATCGGGATCTAAGGGAACTAATCACAAATCAACGTGCTAATGAGGGCCGCCACAACACTGCTGCCAAGCACCGTCGGCAGGTGGATCAAGAGAGGCTTGAAAGGGCCAATCAGCGGGTGGATTTGATACGGCGCGAGAATCACTTCAACTTTATCAAGATGCACTACCTGAGTCATTTTGCCTCCGATGTACGACATTTTGGGTCAATATCGATGGATTCTACCAAGGTCGGTGAACTAGCACATAAGGAACAGATTAAAGACAGTTACCGGATATCAAACAAAAATGAAGCTGCCCGACGGATCTTGTCGCAATATGGCCGCCAGCACGCTCTAGGAATGCGCTTGCAGACTATAGAAGCACTTTGAAAACAGGTGTGATCATGGTAGGAAATAGCGGGATGGAAATGCCGACTTCTTCAAGCCGCAGTGCACCTCGACGAATGCTCAAAGACCGTAGGAACATTGGCACGCTCTCTGAGCTATGCCGAGCCCATGAGATCGAGTATTGCGACATGATGGAGCAGATGCTACGTTTGATCAAGCAGACTGCAGCGGATGACCCGCGGCTGCCTGCTGACCCCACCGAACTGGGATTACTTCCAGTAGAGCGATTTACCCAGCTTGAAATTCCGGTTTCTGACTTTCAGGAAGCTGAGGTTTTCCAGATCCACCGGGCTCTCTGCACGGGAACCAAGGCTTTCCGCAACGGCGGTGCTTGAAATGATTGGGTATGGGTCCAGACTGGCGAGGAGGAGAGTTATGGGGATTTGCTAGCACGGGTGGTGGCGCGATTATTAGCACTTTTCAAGATAAGAAATGTTCTAAGCGAAGCCACAGGAGTCCATCGGCTGGCATTGGTTCGCGTACTCGATCGGATCAATAGTGGTAGATTTCACCTGGCAAGCGGACATATACGAGTCAGCAAGCGGTCCATTGGTCGAGACATGCGAATATTCGGTATAGGGACAGTAATTGAACCGGCGCATGTAATTCCTAGTGGGGAGAGGCAACAGATAGTGAATCATAGGATTGATCTGCAGACATTTAATGATATATATTAATTATATTAAATTATTCTACGGGATTATGTACAGTATTTATGCAGCCTCAACTAGGCCGCGTGAATACTACTGGATAAATCTGCGGACGTTTAATGAAATATAGATGCGGCTGAGCAGAGGCCGGACACTTAAGGTGGCAATCTCTACCTAAAGTGTCCGGCTTCAACTCGGCCACTTGAGTACTAGAGGATTAACCTGCGGACATTTAATGAGAATATGAAACTACTGCACGGTACGGAGCCCATGGGTGAGGAGCATGTTTTATAAGCACAAATCTAGACGACGTAGGTTTAGCCTCAGCGGATCGTAACAACAAGGCTATTCTCCATACTACGGTACACATGCTTGTAAAATGGTGGTGGGGGGCAGACTACGAATAAAGCGTTCTGGGATGCCAGCGGACGGATCCAGGCCGCTGGAAGTGAGGGAGTACCGATGGCGGCACCCAATGCGGGCAATTTGGTAGGGGTACGCCGGATGCCGGAGACGAAAAGGTAAGGTGGCGGATGGTGGTGGGACGGAAGGGGCCACCACAAGCACGCAGGGCGCTCGGGGAAGGAGACAGGGCCGTCGGAATGCACCAGACCCAAGACATGATACACAAAAAGCGCCCGGACGGCCCGGGCGCCAAGGACACCTGGGGCGGAGACGGCTTTTCCGGACGCTGGCGTTATGCGTCATGAGTCAAAGTTGTTCTTCCTGATGTAAGAGTAGCGCTGGAGCTCTGAACTTGATACTTTGTCTTCTCCAATGTAATTCCCCCAGCGGTGTGTATATCGAACAATAGAGTCTATTCTTAAATTAATAAATAGGAAAAATACTTCGATGGTTATGTAAAGAGCCCGTCCCCTCTGCCTGTCCCGGGCCCCTTTTATAGGTCCTTTTTTCTCAACAACCCTAACTCAACATACTATTCAAGTGTTCTAAGTGGATCCCTACCGTGGAACCCCATGACTCATACACATAGTTATGTGCTAACACATATATTATATAATCTCACAAGTGCGAGTCGTGAAATAACTAAAATCATAATAACTAAACTATGATCTAGCTATCGCGAGTCATGTGAGATCTATTAGTCAATCAACATCATACTATATATTCTGCTTTGCTTAGTTGCCATTTGGGATAGCCATCTTCTTAGCTTGAGTCTTTCTCCCCTGAATACATCTGGTTCCGTAAATTTTACTTTCCTTGAGTTTTCTCCAGTTTTCGCACTTGTTGGTTTCTCAGATACTAGATTGGTAAAAGCAGGATTGCTTGTTCCACCCTGAGTATACATGGTGTTCCTTCTTGTAGCAACTGGGGATACTGTATCTTCTGTCTTGGTTGGTGCGGGTGGTTCTGGTGTGTCTGGACTAGATGCTCTTGATAGTTTTTCTGTTTGTTTAAGAGGTTCTCCAAGTTCTGCTACGTTGATATCGCTATCTATAAGGTCAATGTCTCCTTTGTTGTCATGTGCTTTGACAGTTTTGTCCTATCTGTTAGGTGCTGCTTGGTTGACGCAACCAAATGTTACAATTAGTGACTCTTTAGGTAATAATTGCAGCATCTAACCCTTCTATCTCCTCAGCCTTACCTGGAGACTACATATCTTTGCTACTTAAGCATAGTACAGGAGCTCTTGACTCAATACTTAGACCTTCTCCAATGGAGTCTCTAGAACCGTTTGTATAATGAACAATAGATTCTGTTTTGTAAATTAATAAATAGGAAAAGTACTTTGATGGTTGCATAAAGAGCCCATTACCACAGCCCATCCCAGGCCCCTTTTATAGGTGCTTTTTCCCCAACACCCCTAATCCAATATACTTGTCAAGTGCCCCAAGTGGATCACAAGTGTGAAGCCCTATGACTTATAGACATAGTCATGTGCTAACTTTCACATCATATGATCTGGCAAGTGCGAGTCATGAACTAAATACAATCATAATAATTAACCTATAACCTCACTAGCACGAGTCATGTGAGATCTATGAGTCAATCGACATCATAGTGTAAAATCTGCCTTGCTTAGTCACCATTTGTAACAGGTTAGGAGTCCTAAGACTTATCTATCCCAGTTTGAAACTAAAAGATATGGAAACCATACGCGGATAGGCTGTTCTTATTCGATGAAAGTACCTATGAACAATAGTAGCTATAAGGAAGGTGGCGACCTACCAAAAATACTTCTATCGAGGAAGACGATGGGTGAACGAGACACCTTATCAGCACAACCACGAGCCAGCAGAGAACAAGAGATTACAACGACTGATACATGATAGGCATTAGCCAATACAAGAAGCAGACCACGAGACAAAACACCCAAAGAGATTACAACACCTAATTCACGATAAGCATCAGGCGATAGAAGAAGCAGACTACAAGACAACAGACGAAAAGAGATTACAACACCTAATGCACGATGAGTATTAGCCAATTCAAGAAGCAGACCATCAGACAACAGACAAGAAGAGATTACAATCTCTCATATACGATACGCATTATGCAATACACAATTCAAACCACCTATGAGGAGAAAGAAGGATCATACGATATTAAGAGAACAACAAGATAATAATCACAAAGGAGAAGAGAGAAGGAACTTGAACAACATAAAAGGTCACCTATCAGCATATCGAGGAATAGAACCCTCAGATTCGATGCCTCAAACACGATATCATCCTACCTCATGCTACAAATCTTTTATTCCTTTAAGCTCCTTACTTCCTACACTACCAACGAAGAACAATGATGCCCATACGTGGAGAGACCCCCACCACCTTGTGAGACACCACATGCTGCCATGAGTTGGGCAGCATGTTTCAATGATAGTGACAAGCAGGATGCCTACTTCCCCAGCAAGACAACAAAACAACAGCTCAACCAAAAGGGCAAGCAACTCCACAGGGGTGAGCTGGTTGAGGAGCCAAAGATCCACCACGAGGTGGGGAGCTTTGTTGTCCAACTACAAGAGGAGATGTTGAGGATGGCTGACAAGGGAGGACACCTCAAGCAAGAGAGCCAGGAGATGAAAAAGGGGGTGGTGATTGCAGAGGAGCCTGCCAGGAAGGTGGAGATAGAGAAATAGCACCGGGAATACGAGAAGCTGGACATTCAGATCCAGTTCCAGACGCTTGCGACAGCTGTAACCAAGTTGGCCAAACAAGTCGACAATGACGGCAAGTATGCCAAATTCGTGGGCTATGTTACCGCAATGTGATGAACAAAGATAAGGGAGTTACAAGAGCTCAAGGGTAGGATCGTGGGACCAATGCTCGAAGGGGAAGCGAGCTAATATCACAAACAGTGACCAAGTGAGGAAGGTTTCACATGACTAATTGTTATTAGTCATAAGTTTGTTTCCTTTCGCACTATGAGATCAGTTGAATCATAGGTTTTTACAGACAGCGTAATAGCACATCATTGGTTTATTGTTATTGATTACTTGCTTGACATGACTCATGATTGTGGTCATGTGGTTTATGTATCCCATACATGACTCATAGTTATGAGTCATCGGTTTCGTGCATGTGACCCCTTCGGGTACAGAACTTGTTTATTGCGTTATGATTGATTGACAGGTTACTGAACAGTGACTCATTGGAGTTAGCTGATCGGTTTCACACTCTGACACACTTGAGTCATGAGATCATGTGACTCATAGGTATAAGTCATCAGAATTAGGGTTGTGGAGATGATCGTCTATACAAGACTCCCTTCAGGCGCAGTCTAGTTAGTCACGAACCATCTCCCTTACACCTCTGGCGATTGAAATCTCAGAACTATGAGAATCATCGGCACCATCCACTACCCTCTCCCCTCTTTTGATGGCCTTGTTGCCTAGGAGGATGACACTACCCCCACCCCCCCCCCTCCTCCCCCTCTGTTTTC